>Ga0325411_1002757_pt1 | contig 19816 bp, 12 predicted proteins | sample PopdelMetagenome_13_FD_206181 | JGI IMG/M metagenome (GOLD analysis project Ga0325411, IMG submission 206181) | Populus deltoides microbial communities from Bellville, Georgia, United States - Xylem-PdIQD-R4 | ecosystem: Host-associated > Plants > Phyllosphere > Stem > Wood/Secondary xylem...
AAAAAAAAAATCCGACTTCTTTCAGATTTTGAAGCTCAAAAACTCTCCCAAAAAGGTGGAAAGGGAGTTGTTCGCAAGTCCTTGTGGCATTTTTCAACAAAGAAATGAGTGATGCAAGGCGTGAATGGAGCATCTCCAATCTAGAGTTTTACGCAATGATAAGTCCTTTCTGACATCTCATCAGATACAGTAAATGTTGGGAAACTAAAAGGAAAAAAAAAAAAGGCAATGTCGTATAAAAAAACTACCCATTCAGTCTCCAACAATCATTCCAATTTACTATATAAAAATAATTATTCCAACGTATTTACATATATGTAGTTCTCCAATACTGTCAAAGATCGAGTATTCAAGTTGCCGTCCCATGTTAAGCAAAATATATTATTCATCTTCGCAAAACAATAAACAAAATATTTTTAAAATATTATCAAATAAGAACATTAATTTGGTTCATCTTCCTCTATCCGGGAAAAATATTTAACCAACAGGTAGTTTTATATGGTTGCCTTTGAGTGAATTTACTGAATAAAGCATATCAAGGAGATGATTCTTAGTTTATGGGTTTTATAGGATTTCTAAATTCAAAGTCTCAGGTAAACTTTATGATTCATAAATGAGATTTAGGGTAAAGGGTAACCTTAGAACCTCTCAAAAAAAAAAAAAAAAACAGAAATAAATAAATAATACTTAAGAAACATTATCGTTTTCTCTATGTTTCTCGCGAAAATATTTCCTTTTTATGTCGAAAGATGAAAAGAAAACACATATCCATACTATCATTATTCAATTTGACTTAGGCATGCAAGCATTGTCAAGGGATCTTCATCCAATTTTCATGGGAATTGCAGCTAAATTAGTTTAGTTTATCTGATCATTGGAATATTGAAAAACCACATGTAACTCTGCCGACTTCTCAACGTGTTTCGATGGAAATGGCAAAAACCTCCAAAAGTCACCCTCTCTTTTTTTATTTTATTTTTTTTGTCATAAAATTAATCACAAAGTAGGTACCACATCGTTTCACCTACAGTTTGATGTAATTATGTACTAGCTTCAAATTCATAGTCTTGCGATGTGGCATCATGTCTTGACGAGGTGCGTGTCCCCTTCTTTCCTTGTACATGTCACAGAGAGAAAGAAAAAAAAGTCTTTCCCTTCCTCTCTGATCTCCTAATGTGTGGGGGATTAAGCATTTTGTTCAAAGTAGTACTAATTAATCAGCTTAGCTGTCTAGTGGCTAGCTGAAGAACCTACACCTGATACTCGATAATGTAGGGATTTTACGATTTGCAGCTAGCATGCATTTTGGATGCTAGGGAGTTTGATGGGCTACATCTACATGTGAGGAAATTGGACAGAGACTTGTTCAATTCAATAATTGATAGTTCGGTTTGCAGCTCAAAACTTAAGCTTTCTAGTAGCTAGTGTATTAATTCTAAACTATGATTTTAAAATAGTTAATATAGAACTATTTTCAAGGTTTTTGTTTTACTTTTTAAAATTTTTAATTAATATGATTTGTGTGCTTAATATTGCAGTTTTCATAACTAAATGATTATAAGTTTTAGATGTGTTCCAGAATTAATATAAAATTACTAATAATATCTCAGTTTAAGTACTTGATTGGAATTTGTTTTTTTTTTTTAATTTTATTTATGCCATAATGAAGTTGAATATAAATTGATGTAATATGCAGGGATTTAAAAAATCTAGATTAGACTATTTGGCCATATTATTTAAATGGTGGGTAAGATTACATATTAATTTTGAGGAAAATTATAATCTTAATATTTTGTTAAGAGTATAACAATCTTATTAATAATTATTACAAACTAAAAAACTAGAGTTGTACTTCGCTAGTGAATACCCGAGTGAAATTCAATTCAACACTGTTAATTTTGGATATGAATAAGAGATAAAAATCTCTAATTTCCCACAAGCAGAAGAGAATAAACATTCCCTTGTGCTCGTCTTCTGCACCCAACCGGCTTCTTCTTTCAATTTCAATGTCCAGCAGATCAAAAAGTTGCTGAAATTCGTGAAAGTGCATGGTGCCTACTTTCAATTAGATTGGCTCATCATTCTTTCCAAGGTATAATGACCAACAACTATTTTAAAATAGCAGATTCATGTTCTACTCCTCCCACCACTGAGAATCATTTAATTTCTTGGATCTAAAGATGACCTGAGATGGGACTTTCCAAAGCCGCCATCATCATACAATGCCTCTTTCTTTTGAAGCATGCCTTATACTTGAAAGAGATTGTTTCCTCTTCAAAACTTCTTAATTTGTATAATATTGCATTCAGTACGGCTTTTAATTTCAAATCTGAATTGCACATCTAATTATATACATGTCACATTTTACTATGCGATGCTAAATCTACTTTTAGATATGATGTTTCTTTATAATTTATAATGTTTTTTTTATTATTATTTTAAGAGTTGACAGGCCTACCCTCCCGACATGTAACTCGACAATTATATTAGGATGATCACTCAATCAGATTTAAAAATTATAATTTGAACTATAAAACTTTTATTAAATTGGTTTATTTATGTTAAAAAAAAGAACATTTTAACACAAAATTTGAAGTTTTTAGATGAAGTTTAATGAATTTATATTACTTTCTGAAATTTTGTCACCTTGCTTTATTGAATTTGAATTGGATAGAAAAATAACTTATGACAAATGATTTATTCTCAACTTTATTTATATCCGTTCTCACTGGATGTTGAAAAACACTTATACCCTCCAAATTAAAATGATTTTTAAACACCTGACCACATTTTAAGGACTACCATCTATATTTTGGCCCGTGAACCATGATGTCACAAATCCCATGTCACAACAGAGAGGAGGCATGTTTGTTTGCCTGGACCTGGCCCCTAGATGTATCACTTGAACTATCATTTGTCAATTTGTCATACCCTTAAAAGATACCCCACGACACCAGCAAGCCTTGACAGTTCATAGAAAAAAATTGTTTGTTGTAAGTGAAAATTACCATGGTTTTTTTTTTTTCCTTATGAAATGAGAGGTTGGAATCCGAAATCTTTACAAAACATGGGCATCATCCAAAATCGACCAGGCAAAACCTCCATGCTAGCTATCTCTGGTTGTTCAAAAGGAAAAGAAAATGCCAAGAGCCTTCCAAATCGACTAGGCAAAACCTGCTTGCAAGCCAGCTCAAGATACGTGAGATGCATGCAAGAGGTAATATTAGCTCAGCAAGTTTCAATCACTTGTAATTATTTCTTTCTCTTCTGTTCAGCATTTATTCTGCTGATTTTGACGTTTGATTGATTCTTCTCTATCATCTTATTTTACTGATTAAACTTCATCATTGTGTTTCTAAACACCAATATGAAAACAAGAGATTTAAGGTTGTTTATTTCTTCTCTGTAATGATTACTATTCCTAGAAACGTTTTTGCTTTATAGGGTTTGCTCGAGTGTTCATTATAGTTTGTAAACTTCAATGCAGACAAATATACATAGCTGTCAAGAGATTGTGAGACTTGTCTCTGTGGGGTGTCTTGGATATATATGTATATTGAATATAACAAGTGCCATCAATCAATAAAATTAAGAGACTGTTTATGGAAACCCTAATCACTTTAAGAACATGGAAAATCACCGTTTTTGTTTACCCTGATCAGAGTTTTGTCTGTGCCCATGGAAAATCTGAAACCGACCCGTCTCGTCAAGTGATCAAAATTTCTTCTTTGTTTTTTTACATTTTAAATTAATTATCATTACATGTATACATTCATGTGATCCTACATAATATTCGTAAGTACTGGAATACAAGTCTTGGACAAATGTCATATATAAAATTAGAAATCTACCATAATTAAAAACTGCTAAAGCATAAAAAAATTAACCAAAATTCGTAAATCTTTTGAAAGTCACATTTAGCCATATGGGTTTTGATAATTACAACTCATTTCTTGATTGTTGGCATTTCTAGCCGTGATAAAGGGATGCTGCTACTGCTGATAGGAGGCTAGGCATGAGCAAAGGAGCACGAGCTTGATCATCAACAGTTGCTTGGCCTTTATTCATTCGTGGAAGATTCAACCAATCATCTCTTTTAAAAACATCTATTCTTTAAAATAAATCTTTTAGAATAAAACATAGGCTAATAATATAATTAAAGTAGAAAAGATGTAGAAACCTAACAACACAATGGAAAAATAAAAGACTTACGACAAGCATCGATTCATCATGAGGGAAAAAAAATAAATCACCTATTGTTTCCTCGCAATTCATCATGAATTTCTAGTTTTCAACTTCTCACAATATTGAGTCACTTTTGTGAATCTCAAGTTTCAACAATTCTATAAAATAAAAAAGGTCATATCAATATCCACTTCATCTATAGTTTTGCTTACTTTTAATAAAGAACAACATTAAATTCAAACCCGAGAGAAAAACATAATTAAAAAAAGAACATAACGTAGCAAACATTCCATGTGTCGCACCTTGGTGTATATCATGAACAACTAAATGTGTTCAACATATCAAGGAAAATTAGGAGTCGCCACCCAATTAATTTAAGAAACTAGAGATTTTAAAATATACATTGGTTCTAGAGACTCAGATAAAGGGTTAATTATGTTTAAGAAAAAAATAACATCACCCTTATAGCATCCTTTGTTACAAAAGACCACCTTTACTATGTGTTTATTTTCTCAAATTTATCTTTTTTATTGACCTTAATTATTCAACTTGTTTTTAGCATTATACTTTTATTATTTTGAGAAAAACTTGGTGTTGGTCTTTAGACACGTCAGAAAATGACATCAGTTTCTCAAAATAAAAGACTCGTCTAAGATGTTGATGTTAAGTCTTAAAAAAGAATTTTCATCAAAATTGCTAAAAATGAAATATAACTCGTATTTAATTTTAAAAATTGGACATTGGTACATTTAAAAATGAGACTTATAAAAAATATGACATTTATCCATAAAAAGAAAGATTCCATTGAGATTTTATAAAAGGGGGTGTTTAATCCCTATAGATCATAGAATTGAGCTTTGAACCCATAAGAGTAGTGAAAATGGGCTTTGGCCTTTTTGTTCAAAAAATCATGTAAATTGAGAAATTTTATCATTGTTTATTTTATTTTTAAAAAGAAAACATTGGTTTTTTATTTTTATTTTTTTAGTATATGGGCCCAATGGCCTAGTTTATTTTGGCCAAGCTTTCAATGGGCTTGATGAACTTGTTATCAAGTCCAAAAATACATGAAAAAACAATATTTTTTTTAAATAATGCTAAATCATTCAAAATGATTTTTTTATGCTAAACATGGTATTAAAAAAAAGGCTAAATTATGCAAAAGAGAGACATTTTTTATGCTTTTTTTTAAAAGCTTGTCCATGATGTAAATTAAAAAAAAAATTATTCTTTCTAGTGTTCTGTTTTTTATTTGTCCTAACACATGCAAATAAAATAAAATCATACGTCACACACATATATTTTCTTTTACTAATTAACATACACACCTTACAATTACCTGCAGTTATACAATCACTATCCAATAACAATCACAAATAGTACATTAAATCACACAAAATCCAAAATGAACCTTCTAGAATGTTGGAATTGATTGAAACTGTTGAAACCCAAACAAAGAAGCTGTTGTAATTGCTAAAATAGTGGTAGTGCGTAAGTTCCATGTGCCATCGCCACAAGTGGTGCATGGAATCACACACCATTGTTCATGGAAGACCGACGCCTAATGGATTTGAAATGCCATTACCTTTTATTTCTTATTTGGTTGGTGGTGTTGTTTCCTATTACTTGTAAACAAAAGAAAATTCAAAACACATATAATCAGTTTATTTCCTTATTTTTTTCAAAGATCTACTTTTATGTTCAATTAGGTTGAAAGGCGAGAGAGACGATCAGTCGGTGGTTGGTAGTGAGGCACCAATACTTCTCTATCCTTCTAGTCATTGGCATTGCGACTGGTGTTAGGTGAGATAATGGTTGAGATTTAGGTTAGAGAATATGGTGGTTATGTGTGGTTATTGGCTGGAAGAAATGGTGGAGATAGGCTATAAAGGGTGGCTCACCGCAAAGAGAGGTTTTGATAATTAGAGTGAGTAGTAGTGGGTGTTAGTGAATTGAAAGATGAAAGATAGTATGTTAGTACAATGGGGCTTTGTGGAAAGGTTTGGTTTCTTTTTTTGATCCTTGTGTTGGTTTTATGGTTTTTTTTTCAATGTTACAAGTTTTTGAAAGGCTGGTTGAGGAAGAAACATTTGTGGGTGTGTTTTAATGGGTTTTGTTTTGGTGTTTTTCACCATGAAAGAGGGTTAACAATTGAGTTACATAGAAAATAAAGGGTTGTTGGTGATGACGAGGGGCTGAATGATGGTGGTAGTTGAGCTGTATTTAGCTAGGGGCTACCACTATTAATGTTGTGGAGGAGGTGCCGCAACTGCTGGCCGAGAGGAAGAAGGGTTGTGTTGATTCAGCCTTTGTTAATGGATGGTGTAGGGCTGTCACGGATGGGATCTGAGATGGTGGTAGTCTTAGTTGTCTATTTTTCACGTATATTATGTAGATTTTTGGAATGAGAAAGTGAAGGGATTGTGTGGGGGCTCTTAGGTTGGTCCATGGGAGAGCGAAGGGTTTTGTGATGGTGAATATGTTTTGAGAGGCTCTTTCGGTACCAATTGGTTGTTGAGTACTTGAGAGTTTTTTCTTTTTGTGTTGTTTTATTCCTTTTCTATTCTTGGTTCTCCATTTTAAAATGGTGAGGGAGTTTTAGTTTTTGAATGGTTTTGAGACTTGATTTCTTAAGCATTTGATTGAAGATTTGAACCGCAACTCTAGGATTGAGGATTTGAAATTAAAAGATTGGAATCTAGACTTAAATATTGGATCTTTGGTTTAATTGTTTAAGAATTTGGCTATAAATGAGAGATTGCAATCTCTGGTTTAAATAACTAAAATTAATTTGGGACTAAATTGAATTAAATCAATTCAATTGGACTTAATGGAATTGAAGGCAGTGAATTAAATGGACTAAATTGAATTAAATGGATTGCATTAAAGTGGAAACAATACGACAAACATTTGCTCATTCTTATTACACTCCTAAGATTTTGAATTTTTCCAATATTATTCAGTATGCCCTAAATCACCCTTTTATTTTCATTTATATCCCTAATTGAATCAATTTAGACCTTTAGATTTAACATGTTGCAAATTCATCATTGGTTTCTAAAATTATGCAATTTTAATCAATTTAACTTATAATTTTAATTTTTCCATTTAAATAGGCCCATAATTGACTTTTTAATTTAGTCAAAAGTTTTAGATTCATCCTTGGCTCTTCAATTTTTCTATTCTTAGCCAAATTAAAGACAAATTAAGTTTTGTCTCTTTAATTTCTCTTCAATCAAATCCTCAATTGTGGCCTAAATATTTCAAAACTTCTTTTTTGCTTGTGATACTCAATTATCAATCCAATTTCAATCGCAACTATATTTTTATTTTATTTTTTTGTATGTTGTATTTTTATTATTTTTGCATTTTTTATTATTTTTTATGATTTTTATGATTTGTTTTACACACAAAAAATAAATAAAAATAAAGAAAATAACGAAATGATCAAAATTAACTAAAATCACTAAAAAGATATATTTTTGCATTTTCTTAATTTTTGAAACATGTAGAAAAATAAAGATAAAAAATTGAGTTAAAACAATTGCTCTCTCTTTACAATGCTTATAATATAAAGTCTTTTAGAAGGCTATGTATAGTAAGTTTTGGAAAGAAACATGATATTTGAAATCAAATACGATGTTTGAATTTAAATGATTCTGACACCCTTAAGTTTAATAAAGGGATCCAGCCCCCTTAAAAAACATATAGTTGGAAGAAAATGATCTAAAACCCTTAAATTCCAAAAGATAGTCTCATTATAATGGGTGACATAACCAAGTGGTACCACTTTCATAGGTGATCTACTTAAGATGATCTCATTCTTATGAGTGACCTACTAATGATGTAAAATGTTTTGGAAATGTGACCTGCCTAATGGCTTACGAATGACTTACTTGGTTGTAGGATATGGCCTAAGATGTCCTTATTGCATGGCCGAGTCCTAACTTCTTAATGGCAGGGTTGGATTTTCCTTTCTAATGGTAGGGTTGGATTTTCCTAATTTTAAGATTCAATGAAAATTCATGATGACAAGGTTGAATTTTCATTTCCTAATGGTTTGGGTTGGATTTCTTTATTGTAGGGTTGAATGAAAATGTATGATAACATGGTTGAATTTTTCTTTCCTAATGGTAGTGTTAAATTTTCCTTTCCTAGTTGTAGGGTTATATTTTCTGATTGCAAGGTTAAAACTTGGAATTCCTGATGATAGGGTTAATTTTTTTTTTTAATGGTAGGGTTAAAATTTCCTGATTACATAGTTAAATAAAAATTCCTTATGATAAGGTTAAATTTTCATTTCCTAATGGTAGGGTTGAATTTCTTGATTGCAGGGTCAAAATCATTCTTGGTATCATGGCTCAAGAATAACTTTTTCATTGACTTGGATTTATCAGAGCCTTCTTAGACTTCATCGAGGATTTTTCCTATAAATTTTCTGCACAAACATTATGCAATGTTTTGAGGTTAGATGATATCCATAAATTCTTATTTGGTTTAAAATATAGGTCCTTCTTTTTCTTTACAAATTATCTCTTGCTTGATAAATAAGGTTTGTAATTTCTAAAATTAGTTTTCTTGGTCACTTAACTCTTCACCCCACTTGAATTTTTGTTTGTATGATTAATGTGTTTGACTTCCACTTTGTCATATAGTCTGGACCTTGTGCCACAAATATTTCTCTCTTATCAAACAATGTCCTTTAAGTGTGGTATTTATGTGTCATGGCATGCTCGTAATTTGCCTTAATGGAAAATCAATGCTATTTTTTCTCACTTTCTGAAGGATTTTATGAAGTTCTCTACTACCAAAGATCATTTTGAATTGCCCCTAGCTGATTTGGTAGTGAAAACCCTTTCAATGATCATAAAAAAAGCACTTACATAGCATCATCTTCATCAAGTATCATAATCATCTTTCAAAAAAGGAAACTGCCTTCCATCTATGAAGATGCTCTTTAGTTGGATCATGTTCCTCAAGTGTGGTGTTACTCTCAACTAATAAGGGGTTTCACTAAGTCATCCACTGTCATGAACTATTTCAGGATATAATGTTACCACTTAATTGTTTATGCATATTCTTCTCATATAATTTTCCATTGGGTTGATATCGCCTTCGACAACATTACCACCTAACTAGGGTAGCTCTTATCCATCATCATCATCGTTTAACCTTTTAGATAATTATGTCGCTGTCATTATCTAAGATACGCACTCAAGCTAAATTTGACCACTAGTCTTCTTGATGGGCCACATGAGGTTCTCATACATTAATATCATCTTTGCTAAGAATTTTGCAAACTTGGTCAATGACCATTTTTATAAATCATTTTTCTTGTCCTAGGAACAAACCATATAATTTAAAAATGGTATTTTTTTTTTCAAATCTAATTGTTGAAAAGAAATTATTGAGATTTAAAGTTAAAAGCATTTTTTCTAAAAATTAAACTTATTTGGTTGAGAATCCAAAATTCATCATTAAATGATAGGTTGCACTTTGGTATATGGGTTGAATGTTAATTGGGTTTGAGAAAGAAAAGGTTTTAAAAGTAATTTTTTTAAATTTAAAAAGTGAAAACTCCTTGCTCATATTGCGTTAAGCTTTTTCATTTATTGGTAAGGATTTGATGATTCAATGACATGTGATGTGCATTCATAAAGGCTGACAACTTTCAAAATAAACAATTTATTTTTTTTATTAGAAAAGACTTTTAAAGATATGTAACGTAAACTATGACTCACAGCTATATAAAAAAAAAAAGATTATCATGATTGCTTGTAGAGGTCTTTTGGGCTTGTCGTCTGGATTTTAATGTTAGCATGATCTTGATTCTCCTAGTTTTCTCTTTGACACTTGTTTTTTTTAATGAGGTTGACAACCAAGATATGCCTTGTGAAGCAAAGAGTGGTCCTTCTAAAAAAGACAATAGCATGTTTTGATGAATGCATATTGTTTTTGAAAAAAAATGCATTTGAGAGAATGCCACCCATCATAATAATAATGAATATAATTCGAAAAAATCATGATTCACTTTCAGAAACTTTTCTTGATCTTTTGAGATCATTATTTATCCTTCTTCACAATCTGCTTTTTTATTATTATTAGAAATGACTTTTACAAGCATATATCATCGATTATGGTTCTGGGCTATGAAAAAGAAAGGATGTATTAAGCTCAAAAGGTGTTTAAATGATTTAGATGACCTATGGTCACTTCAGGATCAATCTTGCCGTATGGTTGTTCTTCTATGAGAATTTGTCTTGACAAGGCATCCTTTTGGCTTTAACTTTACCTTAACTTTTGTTTTTGGCATGTCTTTTTAGCATTTTGCTTCACGTGGTCTTCTGAAGTATGGTTGTCTTGGAGAATTTTAGAGTTTTTGTTTTATTATTTCTTTTTGCTCTTAGTGTGAGGGGTGATCGTGGTTAGGGTTTTTTAAGATCAAAATTTCCAGGCTCAAATGGGACTAGCAAAGGATATATTTTGTTTATGATTGGGAAAGAAAAGAATGCCTTTCTTTATTTCAAATGCAGACTATTTAGATTCATAAGCATTGATCTCATCAAATGTGATTTGTTTGGACTTAATAAAGAATTGTTTTTAGGTGAATCTATGACTTATGAACTTTTTATGCATCAATATTCACAATGATCATCATATATGGAATTGTAAAAGAAGTTAGGAGGCATGTTTTGGACTTCAATCTTTCATTTAGGAATTTTTGTTTTGTCCCTCTTGGAGAATTCCCAAAATTGTCCTCGGTATGGGGATGATCCTAGCCAAAAGTTATCCATATATATATATATATATATATATATATATATATATATATATATATATATATATATATATATATATTTCTTAAATGAGGATAACAAGGATAATAATTAGAATTGTGAGGAATTGCAAAAAAAATAAAATGTTTTTCTTCATTTTGAACTCAAACTTTCTTACGATGATAAATGTTAGCCTTATTTAAGGAAAACATATTGGCTAACATTGGAAAAGATGAGGTGGGACAAGTGATTCCATAACCTAAATGCATTTAGCAAGATTTTCTCTTCATGAGATTCATATGGAGATTGAATGAACTTGATCTTTTTATTTCTATCAATAGTGGATAAGGATTTGTGTTTTAGTTTTCAAATGAAGGATTGCCCCTTAGAATTTGCATGATTCATTTTAGAGTCTGGCTAAATTATAGTACTTTTATCATTTTACTTATTTGATCATAGATGTAAAGAAGATATCAAAATACTTTATAAAAACATTTTAGAATTTCAAAGCAATAATAAGATATATAAAAAGATATTTTATTGAAGGTGCGATGAAGTTCTCAAAATAAGAAAAACAAAGTGCAGAAAATATGGTCTTAAAGATCTTATTTATAAAATTAAAATGACAAAGCAATGTTACAGCATCTGCCTCATCTTCACATAAGGTATCTTAACCCAAACATTTGAGGCTTTCAAAGTCAACTCATTTACACTTTAGGATTGGTATTGGACCTAATGTAATCCAATGAAGGAGCATGTACTTGAAGGCATGACAATTTCAATGTTGTGTCTAACTATGCTTCTTCCTTAGCAATAAAGGTGGATTGAAATGGAAAACATAAATGGAGTAAGCCCTTCACTAATTACAGCACATTAATGTTTTTTGTCTTGAAGTAAAAAAATATCACGTTTGAAAAATATTCTCGTATCAGCATAATGCCAGCATTGTAAAAGGCTAAAGGACATATATGAGGTTCTTTTCTTTTTAAAACCCCTATGTTTATTGAATGTCTTTTATTCTATTTATTTCTGTTATAATCCTCTAGGACCCATACTTCCATGAAATCATTTATCTCATCCATGCAGGTTATGACAAATTTTTTTTCATATTCGACAAGCTCAATATCTTTCTTATCATTGTCCTTAGAAACTGATGGAGGCATTTGTAACAAGCTATAGCTTTTCATCTTGACATCAAATACAAATATGTTTCTTTTTCATATAAGCCAATGAAGTGAACTACACAAATACCTTTGTTGTATGATGAAGTGACTCTTTTGTGATAACTTTACTTCCTCCAACTCCTTTCATCTCCAAGTGTTGGAGTCAAACAACTCACATCTAATGCAGTGGTAGAAGTAGAATTTTTTATCATACCAGCGAAATTTAGGCTTCGAGAATCTCACAATCTTATAGTGCAAAGGCTTTGATCTTTTTATTATCATACCAATTTTTATGGTATTGTATCATATCTTTAGATTCAAGATCCTTTGCGATTGTCTAGTAGTAAGGTTGTATACGTAATATTTTGGTCCATTGTATGTGTGACAGAGTAAAACACTTTTATTTATCGACATCACAGTCTTCACACGGTCAAGTAGGAGATCAAAGGACATTTCAGGATGGCGCATCGAGGTATCAATTGATACAAAGGAAGCATGATATTCATTCATTATCATGGTTTTTTTATTAAAAAAAGTCAGAGATAATGTTAGCTCTTTGGTTGTGTAGCTTTGTGAAAGTGGACTTATAGATGAGCTTGTTGCATTTCTTGGAAACAAAACGACACCTTTTTATAGTCTCTATTGAGCAACGTGTTAAAAACCTCATAAATGATATCTAGGTATAGATCACGAGCCAAGTCTATAATAAAACAAAGGTTTTATCGGTTTAAAGAACACCACAACAATGCTTCTAGATTGAAATTTCACACCCTTGAATAAACTTGTCAGACTTTTCACCAACTCTTTGCACTCTTTCTCTTTCTTCTAATTCTTGAACTTCAAAGGGAAATTAGATGTGGGGGACCTATATTTCTCCTTCAAGTTAATAAAGTGTGCAAATTGATGGGAATACATAATTGATTGTGTATGTAATCTATAAAAAAAAAGTGATAAGTGACTAGATTGACTTTTTCTTGGAAAGTTCTCACTAAGGGCTCAAACCCACAAGAACTTTAGCCGATTTGAGAAAATTTATTGCCTCGTCATATTGGCTTTTTTTCAAACTAGTCCTTGTATCCTCAATAGTAATGTATCCAACCATTTCACACTTCCTATAAGGATCGATGGAGATCTAACAAAACCATAGTATAAGGTGAAAATGTATGACATGTTGTCAGTGTCCTATAAAGGGTCCATCTTAAAAGATATGATCTAGATCATAAATGTTTTAGACTCAACTTGTCTAAACCTAAAGATTTTTCAGGCTTTTAGATTGTCCAAGTTACTAAAGGGGTAATCCGGCCTTTTAACCTTATACACTATGAGCATGGGAAAAATTCCATGATACTTGGTATATGGGGTAAGTTCCAATCTGAGTGGCAGTCTAAATGAGTATCAGTGGACATAAGTCACACTCGTCATCAAATCTCCATATTTAATCTTAAATAGGTCGAGCTAGGGTCCGGATCTTTCATTGGCTTTTCGTGATGTGTGAACATTCATAATAAATATGCATGTGTATGCAATTATTAAATGACATGAATAACAACGAATATCGTAAGAACAAATAAATTAAAAATGTACATAAAAACAAAATTCATAGGCAAAATAAAAGAACAAATTATTGAAGAATACATAAATAATAGGCTCAACCCAAAATCTCCAGCGGAGTCGTCATTTTGTCACTCCTCGGTGGATGTCACGGGCGACTACATATATATATATCAAAAAAAAATAAGAGTCGTCACCCACTAATTAAAGGAAACTAGGGATCCTAAAATTGCATTGGTTCTAGAGATTCAGGTAAGGGATTAATTGTGCTTAAGAGAAGAATGATGTCACCCTTTCAGCATCCTTTCTTACAAAAGATTATCTTTACTATGTGTTTTTTTTCCTCAAAATTATCTTTTTGATTGTCCTTGATTATTCTAATTTTGTTTAGCCTTTCATTTTTATTATTTTGTGAAAAATAACGTTAGTCTTTAGACACTTTAGAAAATGACATTAGTCTCTAAAAATAAAAAATTCTTGATGTTAAGTCTTAAAAAAGAATTTTCATTGAAATCGCTAAAAATAAAGCATAACTTGTTTTTGATTTTAAAATATGGATATCGATCCTTTTAAAAAAGAGAAGTATAAAAATATAACATTTATTTCTAAAAATGAGATTTCATTGAGTGTTATAAGAATGGGTTTTTGACCCCTATTGATGATAAGAATGACTTTGAACCCATAAGAGTAGCAAAAATGGGCTTTGTCCCTTTTATTCAAAAAACATGTAAATCCAGAATTTTTATCTTTAAAAAAAATATGGATTTTTTATTTTTATTAGAATGTAGACCCAATGGGCCAATTTATTTTGGCCAAGCTTTTAGTGGGCTAGATAAACCTGTTATCAAGCTAAAAATACATGCAAAAATAGCACATTTTTTTATAATGTTAAATCATGCAAAATGATTTTTTTGTTTTGTTTTTATGCTAAACATGGTATTAAAAAATGCCAAATTATGCACAAGAAAGAAATTTTTTTATGCTACCTATTTTTAAAAGCTTGCCATGATGCAGATTAAAACAATATTTATTTTTCCTAATGTTCTGTTTTTTATTTGTTCTAACACATAAAAAGAAAATAAAACCATACATAACACACATACATTTTCTTTCACTAATTAACACACACACACACACACCTGAAAATTACTTGTATTTATACGATCACAATCTAATAACAATCACAAACAATATATTAAATCACCCAAAATCCAAAATGGACCATCTTGAATGTTGGAATTGATTGAAACTGGTGAAGCCCAAACAACGAAGCTGCCAAAATTATTGGGAAAGTGGTGGCGCGCAGGTTCCACAAGCCGCCGCCATTCATTGAAAATTGATGCCTAGTGGATCTGAAATGTCATTACCTCATATTTCTTGTTTGGCGGGCGGTGTTGTTCGCTATTACCTGTAAACAAAAAAATCTCAAAGACACACAATCGGTTTATTTCTTTCTTTTTTATCACGAGTCTACCTCTCTATTCAATCGGGTTGAAAAGAGAAAGGGATAATGGGTCGGTGACTGGTGATAGGGAATTAATGCTTCTCTATCTCTTCTAGTCACTGGTGATAAGTCTTTTTATCTTTTATTTTATTTTTTTATTGATAATTTTTTGTATTTTATGCGTTTTTTGTGTTTTTTTATGATTTTCAAGATTTGTTTGTACACGAAAAAATTAAATATAAATGAAGTCAATAATAAAATGATTAAAATGAACTAAAATTACTAAAAGATATGTTTTTTGGATTTTCTTAATTTTTGAAACATGTACAAAAATGGGGTCAAAATTTGATTACAACACCATGTATGGCAGAAATCCAAGAAAAGAAGAAAAAAGTGTTCCAAAAATCTTGAAATAGTAAGAAATAAAGAAAATTCATGGATCCTAACAATTCACCACTTAGTAAATTGGCTTATAACCTTAATCAAATCTAGTCTTCTATACATATGTTCTAGATAACAATATAGAATTATAGCAAATAAAGCATCTTTATTTTGGTAAAAAAATAAAGTCAAATCTAAAAAAATAAAAGGAATTTAAAGCATCCAAAGAATTAAAAATTGCAGATAAATCCAAGTAATCAAAAGTCATTAATAAAAAAATTACCTATAAGGTTGAGACTTTTGTCTGAGTTTTTTTTATGTTCTTGTATCTTTTCTAGAAGTATCAACAACAACACCACCATCTTCATCATCACTATTATGAGAGAGAAAGCCTCTCTTTTTTTTTTATTTATTCTTCAGCCCGATCTCTCTAGCTTCCTTTACCACTTAAGTTGAATTAAGGTTTTGCCTAGGTTTTGAGAATTGAGAAATTAGGGTTTTCTTCTCCTCATGTAGGATGGGATTAGGGTAAATAGAGATGAATTATGCAATGGTGATGGTTGATTGAATCGGTTTTGTTGGGTTTGGGAATGAGAACTAGCAAAAAAAAAAAAGGAGGAAAAGAAGGAGACTTGAATTGGTTTTGTTGGGTTTGGGAATGAGAGCTAGCAAAGAAACAAGGAGGAAAAGAAGGAGATTTGGCATATGAAAAGAAAATAAAAGAGGGACAACAGACAAATAGGAGATAAATAGACTCTGGTCTGTTCTCTCTCTCTCTCTTTATGTTATAAGTTTGGGATGACATGTTTTAATAAGGATGAAAATGCAAAGACTTGAGAAGAAGATGTAACAAAAAGAAAAATATGAAGCTAGAGAGAAGGTTAGTAAAGACATTAAAATTATTGGGAAGGCGCATCATTGTTCATATTAATAGTGAAGCACCATAAAAATCCCCTATTCTTTTAGTTTTTTTATTAATAATTTCCATGTGTATATTATGATCACATAAGGTCAAAATGATGGCAATTATTTTCTATTATTGGACCAAATTGTTACCATTCAAAAGTCAGAGAGGTAAGTCTATATGAATGATGCATATATTTTCTGAAGAAAAAATGCATTTTTTTTCAAAGAAAAAATCAATTACTTAAATATCCAAATGTATTTCATGGAATTAGACCCTCATAATATAATTGTCAAAAATTTAAATGGGTAAATAAAATATTAGAAATATTAGCTTGGTAATAATAGAGTGGTGCCAAAGTTTTCAGAAATTCTTTCAGCTATTTGGAGTGGTGTTTATGCAACTATCAATTATATAGACGAGTGTTCCTTTGGTTTGAAAAATTCAATTTTAGTGGTTATGAGAAATAAGAATGACACTTTATTCTAGATTTCAAAATGATTAAAAGATTCTACCTTCATGCTTAGATTTCTTACTTTTTATGTAGTTTGTGGAAATCTAAATACTAAGATTCCAAAGACGGGGATCCTAGAATAGCTTCGGTTGGAAATGGTCCTTATCTTGAAAGAGAAGACTTTGGGACTAAGAAGAGGTAAAGGAAAAGGAATTATTGCAATTGTTATCATAAATTTTTTATGCCAAAATGTTGTTAATAAAAGAGTTTGGAGACCAAACTCGAAGGGTTTTTTTATCAGTTAAGAGTTTCACATCTTTTCTTGAGTCAATTTTTTGACATGAGAAAACTTTTTTTATAAAATATATGGTACTTTTTTGTTCCCCTAAAGATAGAGTTTCATCTATGGCTTTTTATCTTGAATAAATTGCCTACAAAAGACTTTGTATCGAAGAGGTATCTTACTAAGTAATGATTTAAATTGTTCATTTTATTTAAAGCGAGATTGAAATTGTGACTCAAATTTTACTTTATTATAATATGGTTTGAAAGTTGTTGTCTCGGGTGGTAGATTGTTTAGAACAACAGTTGATCTTGCCTCAATCTCTAAATGAATTCTTCTTATTATGGAATGGAATGGTACGGGGATCTATGAAATAGAATATAGTGTTTGTTCTTTTTTATATAATTTGGTCCTTTTAGAATGCTCGTATTATTTGTTTTTTAAAGAGAAAAAAATTGATTGGGATGGCGTGTGGTATTCCTTTTTTATTATCAAGTTGTTATTTTGGTAAAATATAATAATGAGAGTTTCTGTTATACTATGTTAGATTTACTTTGTTCATTAGATGGTCTTCTTATGTGGATTAACAAGACAAATATGAGAAACGATTCTTCTTGGCTACCTCCTCCTATAGGTATCCTGAAGTTGACGCGTCTTCAAATGACAAACCAGAGCCTTTAAGAATTGGTGGTGTTCTTAGACATCATGAAAGGAAATTTCTTTGTATTTTTTTCTATTCCATATGTAATATGGAATGTAATGAAGCCGAGGTCTAGTAAAATCGAAAAGCTATGCATTTAAATGTTGATTGGTGTTATGCTTCTACAAATCAATGGGTTATGAAGTTAAATTATTAAAATGTTATTACTTGGATTAAAGGAAAAAAATATTATGTGGCCTTGGTATTTATAAGCTGAATTCACTAATATTTTCAATAATTACAATATGTTTTTATGTGTTTTGAACATATTCATAAAAAGAATCATATGGTGGATTACTTGGTTAAGCAAGGAGCTATTGGAGAAGATGACATCATTGCAAATTTATAGTTTCTGACTCATTTGTTTTTTTTTTTTTTGTATTTCTTTTTTATTAAATCATATTTTTAATAGCTACAATAGTTGTTTAATGAATTTGTCGTATTTCATAAAAAATATATTAGAAATGGTTTTATATTATTTTTAAAACAACTCTATTCAAATGAAAGCTTTTAATTTTAAAAATTGTACAAGCTCAATATCATGTATTTAATTTTATTAGTTGAATTAAAAAAATAAAAATGATAAGATTCAATTTCCTAACTATTTAATCAATAAAAACGTAATAGTCTATCAAATAATCACCATAATCTAAAGTTTCATTCAATAGTGGAGGAATTATGAAATTTTGTTTTTTTATTAACTCTTTAACAATTTTCAATTTGTGATCATATATATATATATATATATATATATATATATATATATATATATATAAACATGTACATAAACATGCACACGCATGGTGGATATGGATATAGGCGTCATCATAGGCAAAAACTTTCTGACAATTCGATGAAGTTCCTGTTTGAGTTAGACTGCAGACTTATCTTCTCAAGGCTTGGATATGATTTGCCTAGCTAGCTACCAATTAATGGATTTGCAGGAAAAGTTAATTTGTCAAGAAAATAATAGGTTTTGTCACGAGACACTTTTCCAAAATTAACTCTGTTTGAATCAACATAGGTATTGTGTGATTGGACACTTTAATCATACCCTCTTATAAATTCTTTTAATACTCCTATTTCACAGTAATTCGATTAAAAAATCAGAAGGGAAATGTTGCACCAAACAAAGCTGCACCACATAAAATCATAGCCGGCATCATAAGGTTGATTTCCGAGGTTTTTTTTTTTAAAAAAAAAAAAATTAGCACAGTTATTAAAAAAAATTGGACAAATAACACTATTCATAAAATATTTTAAAAAAATAAATATTTTTTTGATGTCACATGTGACTGCGTCAACTTTATTATTCTTTAAATATTTTTTTGATTGTTTTATTTTTTTATTTAAAAAAAAAACACTCTTGACTTCCCACCCTCCCCTCGACAAAACAGGCAATGATTCTTGTTCTTGATGTCCAAACACGCTGCAATTATTCAAAAAGAAAAAAGGGAGAAAAAAAAAAAAGAAGGGCAATTGCTATACTGCATGTAACACAACAAGGGAAGTCAGTCAAATCAAGGTCTTTAGCATGTAATTATAGCAAAAGGATGCAAAATGCATGAATTCTCTGGAACATATAGTCAACTTCAAATTAAAAACAAATATTATATTCTATAAGCATGTGAAAGAGAACAATCACAATATCGCAAAAGGAATCGTCTCTTGCGCACTTCAACTTCATTAATTATTAAGTAGTCGCTCTGGTTTTCCCTCTAAACCGTAACTTAATTAGTCCCTTAATCATCTATGATTGTGTTTTTTTTTTTTTTCCTCTAAAACCCCTTTAGCTTCTTAGATTTCTTCCGATTAACATAAGGTGAAATTAACAGGTGTTTAGGGAAGAAAAATAACTAAATTGATGAAATTTCAATATTTTATTAACGGACACTTAATAAAAAAATTAATTTATAAATATAAAAACGATCACAAAGGAATATTAATTAGTAGTATTTTTAAATCAAATTAAGAG
>Ga0325411_1002758_pt1 | contig 19813 bp, 13 predicted proteins | sample PopdelMetagenome_13_FD_206181 | JGI IMG/M metagenome (GOLD analysis project Ga0325411, IMG submission 206181) | Populus deltoides microbial communities from Bellville, Georgia, United States - Xylem-PdIQD-R4 | ecosystem: Host-associated > Plants > Phyllosphere > Stem > Wood/Secondary xylem...
AAAGCCCGTCCTGATGAACAAGAAACAAGGACAACTCGAAATCCAGTTTCCAGGGAAAAAAATGCCTTCTGGTAAACGCAGCTTGCTAGCCTTTCCCAGCATATTGCAATAACCATTTATATTATAGCTTGGCCAACACGAGAGGGTAAAAATAGAGGAATGCACGTAAATTAACTCAAGAAGCAACGAAGGTGTGCAATATTCAGAACTCATTACAATCCCATCCCCTAAACAAAATAAACTTATATAACTGCTAGACAGCAAAAAAAAAGGATCTGCTCCAAGGTGTCCAACTTCATCTATAACCCAAAAACAGTAAAAAGCGATCCCTACAGTTAGCATCTCATATGTAAGGTAAGGTTCGTGTAAGTATTCATTAGATGGCCAAAAGGTCAGATGCTGGTACTATTGGTTTGGATGATTCGGACACAGCAGGAGCTCTTGTTTTAGCTTGTAAAATCTGTACAGTATCTAATCCTACTACTCTAAGGGTAAGTGATTTCATCAAAATGGAAGGATAGATCACTAACATCCTATCTTTTCTATCTTCATGTTAAAGCTTCAGGTGATGCATTGCTTTGATGCCTGTAAAGTATTAACTGCATTGGAAATCTCCAGCATCTGTTGTTCCATCTTCACTCTCCAATTTCCCAAGTCTTTGTACATCTCCTGCAAAGGCAATATTTAAAATACGTGTTTAATTGAGCTCACAAACCATGATAGAAGGTAAAAGTGAGCAAGATATTTTGACCAGATGCTATCAAATGTCACCTGAAAGAATGAAAATGAATTGTCAAGTTCTGACTTGGAATTGGCCGTGGCAGATGAATCTGGGGTCATATTAGCTTGATCTTCCTCCATCCTCTTGGGTACCAACTCCTGCACATCTCTGTTTATACCAGAAAAGGGCACAACAAACCTCGGATCATTAATAAAGATCTTTTTTCCTATGTGAGGAGAGGTGTTGTGATAGATATTGGTCAAACATTTAGTCTTCTAGACCTCGACCCAAAATTGCGTCAAAATAAAAATTACCACCTCTTCATTTTGGCCATTTCTTCCTTGAGCAGCTCCAGCTCTCCAGCACAAACAGGCTCCTGAGAGGGGTTATCAGAGTGTTTCAACCAAGGTTGAATAGCGTTGTAGGGTTCTTGTTCCTGCGGTGAGGCATTCTGCTTAAAATTAACCAAATCTGTGTTCTCTAACCAAGGTGCAAAGTCTTCCCCTTGAATATTATCCAAGTTGGTGCTCTCCAACCAGTCCTCCCATCTTTCAGAAATTGGATTGAGGGCAGTACATTGCTTTGATGCCTGTATGCTGCTCAGTGAATTTGAGATTTCCTTGAGTTGTTGTTCAGTCTTGGACTTCCATGTCATCACATCCTTATACATGCTCTGTCCAAAAGGAAAAGTCAGGGGCAATTGATTTATGTACAGTGACATGTGCAAATAGTACGTAAAAAGTTGAAAAAATAAACAGAAGATAATGTGTTCTTCTGATACCTGCAAATCACCCAAAGAACTTGAAATCCCCATTAGGCGCTGGTCTATCTTACCTCTCCATTCCACAAATTCCTTGTAAATATCCTGTTGAAAGGACAGAAACTTAAAATGGAGCTATATAAAGCAATCTTAATAGTAATCATATTATTTTTCTACTGCAGAGAGTGATTCAACATTCACCCCAATTTGGTTAGCTTGGTGCTGCTCTTGATTCTTGGATACCAGCTCCTCCATATCCCTATAAGAGGCAGACTTAATTATTCAAGGAACACAGACCTAAGCTCAATGTAAACAAGACTTTTATTCTAGTACTATTTATTTACCTCCTCATTTTTGCTACTTCATCTCTAAGCAAAGTCAGTTCTTTAGCTGAAACAGAGTCTTGTGAAACACTACCAGGCCTATACCAAGAAGGGGGAACATAGTTTGGATCTGGCACCCCAGCCTCCTGCTTGATTTTAACCAGGTCAGCACTCTCCAGCCAATACTCCATTATCCCTTGGGTATTGTAACACCGACGAAACCGCTCAGTGCCACCTGGTGCCACTTTACCATCAATGTGCTTCAGTAGGTGGTCTAAGAGTCCAGTGTCACCAATGTGTTTACGAGCTACGGTTCTCAGTGCTGACCGGGAAATGGGATTCTCGAACACTGCCCCTTCAGCCTTCATGACATCCAACATACTTTTCTCTGCCAGATTATACCTTCAAAACCAGATACATCATTCATTTTATTCATCATGTGACATATCAACCCAACAGAAAGGAAGAAAAAGAGTAATGATTTACCCTGTACCTGTCTACTGACCATCTATCCTTGACATTCTCCTTTTTTATGGAAATGGAATTTTCACGCTTGATTTGCTTACTCTTATAAACAAGATTAGTTTTCTTTGCCTTAGCACGTCTCACAGCTTGTGCTTCTCTGCGTTCGCTGAGGGCATGACACTTCCTTTTCTTAGCTTCTGGCAACACAAAAGACTCAATACCATCTTCACCAACTTTCAAATCTTCTTTGACAATGGCAGATGGAAATTGAGGGTTATTCTTCCCATGCTTTACAACGGCAGATGGAAGTTGAGTGTTCTTCTGTCCATGCTTAACAATGGCAGATGGAGGTTGAGGGTTCTTCTGTCCATGCTCGACAACGGCAGGCAGAAATTGAGGGTTATTTTCCTCAGGACTGTCAATGAACTCAATATGCCTGCTGACTCCCCATTGTATCATTCCAGTGCGTTTTATCTCCAACAAACACGCCCCTTTCTTCGTACTTTCATCTCCCCTGCCACAACTTTCATGCAATTCTGAAGAGCCTGTAAAGATGAACCACAATGAGAGCCTCAAAAACAAAACTGACTCCATGTTCTTTACAACATATAAATGCATTTACGGCAAAAGATGTGTTGGGTTCTTTTCCACTACCTTTGTCTGACTGCGACATCAAAAAGCACATGATCCCATAGCCAAAAGGCAAGTGTTTGATGGTAAAAAGCGTTCCTTGAAACTAACCTACAAAACACAAACAAAAATGGAGTACAGGTACTTTTACCCTCTGCCCTCCTCTGGGTGAATGGGAAACAGACAAGCAAAACCCTTTTAAGATTTAAAAAAAAAAAAAACAAGTTTTCACAGAGAATCACAAGCAAATACACGAGACCACTATCAAAAACTTTCAATTCCAATACAATGATACTACTTCCTATAATATCTCATGCAGAATCAAGGTACATCAATGCTGAAACCTAGCAAATTTTCTCAGCATGGTACCCATTGAAGGGACAATCATATGCATGAAAAAATAAAAAAGTAAACCAACCAAAAAGACAAAAGCAACAATCAAAACATGGAAACATGTTACACTATGTAAGAATGCATTGAGGTACAGAGAAATTAATTTGGGGGGGGGGGGGGGGGGGGGGTAAACACACCAGTAATTGCATCCATAACTTTTTCAGTGTTTAATGGTAAAATGTATCTGCCATCATCCACATTCTTCAATAACAAAGTTGCATTGATTGCAAGATAGATTTACAAAACACAATAGTGACATATCCCAACCAATTTCTCTCAAGCTTACCCCTTTTTTTACTCGATTAAATGCATCCCAAAACAACAGTGAACACAAAATCGAAATCATAAAGGGGTTTCATCCTAAAAGCGATGAAGTTCAACAACGAAACCATTCAACACATCACGTTAAGGTTGTAGAAGTTCTCAATGAAATATCTTTCAGAAACAACTAGCCTTCGGCATTTTCAACATCGTTCACATACTTTATGATCCCACAGCTCCAACAAAAACCCCCTTCCAAAAAACAAAAATAAAATAAAATAAAACGTTAATTTTATTTTTTTTACTTATTTATTTGTTAGGGCAAAAAAGAACCCATGATCCACACGCCCATTCCCCTCTACTTCCTTCTTTCCCTCGGTAACCAAACAGCCAAGGGCTCAAAAACGACATGCCCTTATCCTGCATCACCCCGTTTCAAAGACCAACCACAACACAGAAAGCCGCAGAAAATCAAAACACAGAGCACGCAGAAAATAAAAAAAAATTCCCAGAAACCAATAAAGAAAAAAAAATCAGGGTTTAACGTTTTACCTAAAAATTAAAGTGTTTCTTCCTTAAACATTCGTCAAGACATTGTTAAAAGAAATCCTGAAACGAACAAGAAAAAAGATGTTTTTTTGCAGAAAAAAAAAGGGATCAAAGAAGAAGACAGTTAGGGTTTGCTTACCTTGGTGTTAGTTGAGGATTTGGTGTCTGATTGATGGGTTTTGAGAGATTTCAAAGAGGAGAGAGAGTGGAATGTATCTTGTTTCTTTAGGGCCGACGCTGTACGTAGCCTAACTAGAAATTATTTCTTTTCGGTTTTTCATGAAAAAATAAGTAGGGTTTATATTTAAATATGTAAATTAATATAAATAAAAAAAACACGAAACAAAAATATACTAAAACTCAATCGCTAATTTTATATGAAAAAACTTGAAAAAAATTTATTTTAATATATTTTTTAAAATATTATACACTTCGATCCCAACAATTCTCTGTTAAAAAAATATATATATATTTTAATTATGTTTGTTATAAAAATCATAAATCAGCACCTTTAGGCTCTCTAGTTTTCTTTTTGTAAATCATAACATTAACTTGCAAAACACAAGGTTAGTTTAGGTTGATTATTTTTATTAAAATAATATTATGTTATTTTTAAAAAAAATTTCTTGGTATCAACGTCTTCCAATTTAAACTGAATTTGTCCTAGTCAATTGAATTTCACCAACTCAATGTTTAATCTTTTAATTCAATTAAAAATATAATCAAGATCATGGTTTAGATTCTCCAAATTAAATTCTAGTCTAATTCAATAATAAAAAAAAAAACTTAACATGCGTTACTAGGTGCTAAACTTCTTGAGTCAACCCATCAATTAGAATAAATTATTTTTTCAAAGTGTTTTTTATCGAAATGCATTAAAATAATATTTTTTTATTTTTTAAAAATTATTTTTAAAACCAGCGCATCCAATTGATATAAGACATACAAAAAAAAATTAATTTTTTTAAAAACACGGTTGGCCCGCTTCCAAACAGGCTCATAAACATGTGGGGATCTAATATGAGATTTTTAAAACAAAAAGGATTGACAAGTTATTTAGCTAAACAAACAGGGACTAAATAAATAGTTTACCCAAAATATTTCTAATTTTTTATATATACTTTTACAGTTGTACTAGCGTGCATTTTTTTTTTTCCTTTTTGGGTAATCTTCTAGTTGTTGAGATTGAAATTTAAACATGGCAGCAGCTGCAGGAGGAGCAGAGTCGGCAGTGGCAGGGGTGTCCTGTGCCGTCCTTCCCAATGGTGGTAAACTAGTACGGATTTTCAGGAAAAAAAAATTAGGGTTTTTTTTTTTTGGGTAGGAGAAAATTGTGGGTTTTAAATTTAAATTACCTGGCTGGCATCTTCTAATAGTTCAAGCATAATGGACATTAAATTAGATATGTACAGCTTTAATGGTGCAATTTAAAATAGCTAATTATCTGGCAGATATAATTATACACAAGATTAAGATTTAGATCGTTCAATATCATCAACCACACATCCTCTCATCCACGCATGATGGATGAATTCAAATCCCAATCACATTATTGTTCAATATAATAATTAAGATCATGGCTCAAAATCTTTCTGATTTTCCCAAGTTTAACATATATTTTTAAAAACAATATTAGCAAAATCCAAAGCTTTACTATAAGAGTGAAAGCAAACTATCTATAAAATACACCTAAAATGAACTTATTAAATTATTATAAGAGTCAAATTAAGGTTCATATATAACATTGACATTAAAGAATCAATTTTCGAAAAGTAAATATATTACTATACTCATTTTTATTTAATTTTATTATTATTATAAAAGTAAAAAACTCCTATGTTATTCAATGGCTCGAACTAATTTATATTATTCAAAATTAGAGTGTGTGTGGCAGTGTGGTTGCGGGTGCTTTTCAAATAACTTTTCGTGCCAAAATGTATGTCAATGATTTTTTTTATTTTTTAAAAATCATTTTTGACATCAGCACATCAAAACGATTCAAAACATACAACCCATATTAAATTTTAGTAAAAAAAAATTCAAAATTTTTGGGAACGCAACCGCAGCCGCGTTCCCAAACGAGTCCTTAGTGTATTTGTTTTTGAGGTAGCTTTTATAGTTATGATTTAAAAAAATAAAATTTTAAAAAAATATGGTTAAATGTTGTTAATTTAATTTAGATATGTATTTGGTAAAAATTATAATTGAGGTTTATATGTAGCAAAAAACATATATAAAATATTTTGTAGTTGTGTTTGGAAATATAGCTACAGTTGCTTTTTAAAATACTTTTTACTTTAAAATACATCAAAATATTTTTTTTATTTTTTAAAAATTATTTTTGATATCAACACAACAAAATAATCTAAAAACATAAAAAAAATTAATTTAAAGTAAAGAAAAAAATAAATAAATTTAAATTTTTTTAAAAACGTTTTTGAAATACAAAAACAAACATGGTTTTACGAAACTCAGTTAAAAAAACATGTAAAAACTGCTTCACAAAAACTATGTTTCAAACTTAATTTTTTTGCGAGCCCTGCAGTACAAAACACATTTTGGTTTATTACCAAACACTTTAATGTGTTTGTTGCACCGCAAACACAAAAACAATCGCAACCTTAGTTTTTACTTTAAAATACATCAAAATATTTTTTTTATTTTTTAAAAATTATTTTTAATATCAGCATAACAAAATAATCTGAAAATATAAAAAAAATAATTTAAAGTAAAGAAATAAATAAATAAAATTTAAATTCTTTTAAAAACATTTTTGAAATACAAAAACAAACATGGTTTTACAAAACTCAGTTAAAAAAACATATAAAAACTGTTTCACAAAAACTATGTTTCAAACTTAATTTTTTTGCAAGCCCCGCAGTACAAAACACATTTTGATTTATTACCAAACACTTTATTGTGTTTGTTGCATCGCAAACACAAAAACAATCGCATCCTTAGTTTTTACTTTAAAATACATCAAAATATTTTTTTTATTTTTTAAAAATTATTTTTGATATCAGCGCAACAAAATAATCTAAAAACATAAAAAAAATAATTTAAAGTAAAAAAAAAAATAATTTTACAAATCTCAGTTAAAAAAACATGTAAAAACTGCTTTATAAAAACTGTATTTTAAACTTAATTTTTTTTCAAGCCCTGCAATACAAAATATATTTTGGTTTATTACCAAATACTTTACTATGTTTATTCCATCGCAAACACAAAAACAATCCCAACCTTAGTTTTCACGAACTAATCTTAAACACAACTTGACTCTGCTCGTTCACAGCCCTGCCTGCTCAAAAGCACTCATAATCAGCATCAGGGAACAAAGAGAGAACACCCTTGTGCATCTCATTGAACACAAAATATCATTACTATAGCAAACATGTCTTGGGCAGTACAAATCCCAAAAGGCATAATTATAGAAAAAAAAGCAGCTCTCTATATGGATCAACTAGTAAAAAAGTAAAAATAGTTTGGAGTTGTAGCGTACGAGATTTTCCACCTACAACTGTGTTAAAAAAAGGTTGGAGACATTCTTCTTCTCTCACCTTCAATGATCCAAGTAACAAAAAATCATCATCTTTCTCCTTGGTAGTATAATTGGGCCATCGGTAGACAAAATTCCCACAATGTGATCAAAATTAATGGGATAAAAATGTTACATATCAAGGCAATGATGAATCCATACCGTTTAATTGATGCCTCTAGATTTGCTGCTACTTTCCTTATCAGCACTATTCTCCAAATTTCAAAGACTTGTGTAATGGTTCAGACACGTTTCTTCTCTAAATTGGCTGCAGCCAACCGTTGTCGTTTCTTCCAAGATGGAATCCTACCAGGGAAAGCCCATCTCAACAATTTCTCCCATGTATAGCAGCTCAGGAACATGAGCAAAGCCCAAATCAAAAGCTTGTTCCTCAGTTCTGGTGGCAAGGGAACCAATTTCAACCAGTCATTCAAGTTCCTGAAAAGGTCAGAAGTGATCACCGTGAAGAAACCTGCAGCAGCCAAGATTGCGTACAAGAATGGTTTGCTTTCTGTGATGCTCTGGTTGAAAGGATGACCGATATAGTTCACAGCAAAAGTGGCTAGCTGGAGCATCATGCTCACCATGTATGAAACGGTGTTCACCAGATTCGGGTGAAAATCGGAGTCGGGTTCAATGCATTCATCAGGCATATATTTCTCAGCACTTTTCACAGACGACATCAGAAAAAACAGGTGGATTGCAAACTGTCCCATGAGAGAAAGGAAAACGTAGAAGCAGAAAACATGAGGGTGGGGCCTTTCAGCTGAAAGTGTGGGAAGGGGGCGTGCTTGGGAAATGAAAAGGAAAAAAGCAGCCGTAAAGACACCACTGATTGTGGCCTGCACATCACCAAGCTTGACACCATCCAGATACATGACGCTCAACACATATGCTGTAGCAAGGCAGTTAAGACCAAGTATTTTAAACATCTGGAGGGTAGTCACAAGAGTACTGCGACCCTGACGAATTATGTCTGTGGTGGGGGCAACCGATGCATGCTTTGCTGTGAAGGGAGAAGCCATTGAGGCATCTCCAAGCTTGACAATGGGGGCTGAACGACCATCACCTTCCTCATTCATCTCTTCCATCAGCTTCTTCAACCTCTGTCGTTGCATTTCTGCTGCTGTCTGGTGGCGGTTACCAGCTGTTTGATTGCTGGAATCTGATTTTGTGACAGCTTTGCCTCTAGAAGAACTTTCTCCATTTAGATTACTAACTTCAGGCTTCGATTTTTTTGACTTTGAAGGCTTCAGATTTCCATCTTTAGGTGTTTCTGATGAAGAGTTTCCACTTTTTGTTGGAGGCACTGCATTCAACAGTGCTACTCCTACATGGGCCTGAAAAACATGTATCATGTATTTATACTGTTTTTGTTGTTATGTCCTTGTAAGACTGATGTCAAACCTCAAGTTTTACCTTTAAAATTGTATGGGCATCGCTAAAGATCTATCCTACCCAAGCTGAAATAATAAAGTTTGATTGGTCCAGAAAATAAAAGAAAATAAAATATTTGGCTCCTGGTTGAACTAACAACTGAAGTCCACTAGTTGGCAACAAGAGTCAATTCTAAGTGTTCCAGGTGACCGTCCAATAATATGATTAGTCTGAACTAAAAAGGTCTACAACCACACACGCATGCACACAAACAAATATATGGAACAGTTGTGTGCATGTATTGCTGTTGAAATTCAAAAACAGAGATCAATTAATTACCAGCTATGAACTACTTATCCATGCATACAGAAACAATAAGTGCATGCTAAATGCAGTACCAAAACAATTGGAGCAAATATTTGCTCAAGAAATGAAAGTGCATGTGTAAATCATGTATATACCTGCTTCAAAGCTCCAACATCATTGGTTCCATCCCCACACATCAGCGTGACCCTCCCTACAGTTTTGAAAGTGGTCAAGATGAGTTCCTTTTGCTCAGGAGCAACTCTTGCAAAAACCTGAAACCATAATAATGGGCATGCATCATCAAGATGAAACCATCATGGAAAATCAATCCCCAACAAGCAGTATGATTCAGAACCTTGACATAAGGAATGACTTGTAGGACAGCAGAACTCTGTTGCAACATGTCAATACAGTCACCTCCAATACAGAGATCATGAGTCTCTGACAATTCTTCAGCCCCTTTGTCACTGAAATTAGATGCATTTTGTTTTTCTCAGACTAAAGAATCAAAATTACAATTGATAAAAAGAGCAAGTATGCCATAAATATTGGGCATAAAGTATCAAAATAGCCTCCCTTTCTTTTTTTCAATTTATTGAGGTGGTAACTTTACCCGTAACTGATTTTCTCCATTTCATCTGGAGATATCCACTCATATCCTTCTCCGCTCCTTGATGGACCAAGAATTAATGCTGGCTTTGATATGATATGCACTTGGCTAGCAACATGGCAAGCTGTCAAAGCTTGGTCACCAGTGATCATCACCTAAAAACAGTGAACATCATGAGTGCTATTTTCAATCAAATGAGGAATACACAAAGCTGCAAAAAACTCAAATTTCATTTATCAAGCAGTTCTAAACCCTTAAAAGCCACAAGGAGCACTTCTTGATTCCAATGAAAATAAAAAAACAAAACTGGAGTTATTGAAATCCATAACAAAGAAAACCAATAAACATAATTTTTTTTAATTTATCAGCAGGCGATCTAATATGTTGAATGTGGCATACATACATATGCCAACTAAAATTACTGAGAAGTTACCACTTACCAAGTCATGAGATGAATTCTTTAATTCAGACAATACACTAGCAGAATCCTCTCTTATAGGGCAGTTGAATACCTGTGATTACAATCATGAAACTTTAATAATGACAAGAATATGGAAAGTAATTACTGACAAGCAAATTACAGAACCCAGAAAGGGTTTCTTTTTTTTTTTTTGCGGGGGTTGGGGGGGTTGCATCATGGGTGAAGGACTTATTGCTTACTGCAAAGCCAGCAAAAGCAAGACCAGTCTCCACTACATCTCTGTCCAAGCTTCTAGCTTCGCTAACCTTCATGGGAACAAAAAGATATAGCAACTTCAGCATGCATGGTATACACATTGAACAAATTTATACAACAGGACCTCGATCCCAAACTACTTGGGGTTGACTGTAAGGATCCTTTAGTGCCATTCTGCAAGTTCATATACACAATGAACAAATCTATACCATGAGAAAATTCAGATAAGGTAAATCCCATGCCTCATCACGAGAACAAATGAGTGATTTGCATTTCACACTAAACTACAAATTACTATAGTAATTATTGCTCCACAAAAAACATGTAAAATAACATATCATTTTAACTAACTTGTATAGTTTGCTGCTTGAATTGACAAGGGGCAAAAACAAAAGCAAGACTTTCATGATTGGCATTATAGAGAATTAAAAATGATGCAAAACAGAGAAGACTGAACAACAAATATGTCACTCGTGCATTCCTAACATCTCCAGAAATGTGTTTCAAGATGACCTGGCAAAAAGATGAAGCTGGGTGGAAATGGTCGTGATACTTTCACATGGAATATTAATCAGTTCAATCCCATAATTGTATTTACAAGACTCAATGTATGGTCCGCATCTAGCATTATGAATGACAAACAATAAAATTGAAGATAGGGTTCAAACAACCTTTTCGCAGGTGGATCAGAAAAGGTATCAAGTGCATATAACAGTGAAAATCAAAATAGAATATGCACACTATTTAAGTAAATACAAAGGCGAGAAGAAAGTAAAAGATATTAGAAACTTACTGTCATGTCCGGAAGGTACTTGAAAGCAAGGGCCAGAACTCGAGACCCTTGACGTGTGTACTTTTTATATGTATCAACATATGATGGTGGCAAGTCAATGAGTCTATCCTGAATAGTTTCAGGTGCACCCTGAAACATCCAAAACAAAAATCATGATGATATTATCTCCAAGGACAGTAAAAGATAGACCGCAATTAAATCAGCAATTCTTTTTTCATATTATTGTATTTTGCCAGGCAATGAAATTAGAAAATGGTCACTAATCAAGTAACAAATGATATGTTGTGATGGGTCAAAGAATTAGCAAAGTATTGTCATAATGTGGCAATTGAGGCTCAGAGCCACATTTAGATCAGCTTCCAATACACTCCTTTGCAAAACATCTGATAGTGGCCCATCTAGTGATTGAAATATTTAAAAACAAACAAATGTTTACAGAGTCCTCAGCAAATGAAAAGGTCAATATCTTAAATCTGTGAATTGCTTGCCAAATTTGTTCAAGTCCAGTAACTCATATGAAAAGCATAAGCAACTGACCTTCACAAATGCCAAGAATTCCTCCTGTGTGCGAACAACAACTGCCATTCGTTTCAAATGGGATGCAAAGTGATGTCTCTGAACAATCTGCACGGCATTGCCACCTCCTCTGCAACTCAGAAGAATGACAAATAATTGCAATGAAACTGCCTAATGAAATAAACCCAGACTATGAAAAACTCAAAGTGGGATTTGATCTGGTTCTCTTATTTCCTTTCATCCATAACTTTCATTCTTCCATTTTCTGTCTTTCTTATCAATATATGTCTTGCTTAATGCCTACATGGTTCACCTCACCTCCATTTGGGCATTTCAATACATCTATCACTTGTCAAAAGAAAACTTCATGCAGGAAACCACAAACTCCATGTACTCCGAAAAATAAAGAAAACAAGATATCTAACAGAAGGAAACTCGTTTCTTATAGACATTTTAGAGTGACTGGTAGACTGTCACACCAACACAATGAATTAGGATGCGGAGTTTGATGTGAAAAAATCTTTCCATGGAACCATTTGCCTTCACAGTCTGATTATCTACCAGCTAGTTCTTACAGACTAAATATCTGAGGATTTCTAAAAGACATGATAATTTTTCCCATGCTTCAATGTAGATGAAAGTTGAAAACTAGCTTGATATTATCCTTGTGTCATTTAATGACTTAATAGTTGAATGACTTTCTCCAATATTTTGCACTATAATTAGCACATTTAAAATGCTTTAAACAAGAGCCAATCCATGAAAATGAACTCGATCAATATTGCACTCTTTATTGCCTGTGATTGAATTCCTCTCTTTCGTCATTCTCCTTGGACTTGGCTCTATTTATGAAATATCTCTCCCTTCAATCTATTCTACACTGCATATTAAACTAACGCATGCCTTGTTTCCCTTCAATTCATTTTCTTTTAATAGTAATAGAATAGCCTTTTAAAACAGATCATGACCACATCAAGATTTCAATCAAAATATATTCTAGGCAGAGATTAAGCAGGAGAAAAATGACATTGTAGACATACAAATCAATCCACTAGGAGCAATTTCCACAACTTACTTTTTGGGCATCGCCTTTTCATCAGATTTATAACTCCAGTCTATTCCTGTAAGTGCAGCCTTCTCAAGAGGATCACCAACCTAAAAGCAATTATGGAAATGTTAGAGCATTCTCGAGGGACAGCAAACATATGGAAAGGATTTTAGCCCGTGTCAGCCAACTGCCTTCATCAGTAAATAGTTTGCTTGTGCTATCTGGAAAATATGATAAGGTGGAATCTTAATGATGCACCAAGAACAATGAATAGCATACAATATGACATTTCAGTAAAATATAGCTGTTAATTTCCCAAGGCCTTGATGAAACTAATTCCAAGAAAACTTGTTTCATGTGTTGTTCTATCAAAAATGACATTTCTGCAAACACTTTATTCTGAGGGGAAGGCCTAGACATCAGTAAAGACAACCATAAGATGATAATGGGATAGAAACCCAATAAAGTAATACAGCTAATACTTCTTAAAGGGGACAAGACTATCATGGATGGCTGGCCATACCCTGTTTTACTTTTACGATTTCCATTCATTTACAGTGCAGATTCAGTATGAGAAGTGTGGGGAAAAAAGTCTGGCACAACTCCCTCCTTGCCATCTTATTGGTTCTCAAAAAGGTGAGAAGCCAGAAGGCATCTCCAAAGTTGATTCAGAGTGATGGTTACTAGTCACAACAATCACATGTGTAGTAAGGGAGAGGGATACTTCAAGCTTCATTGAAACTTAGATCTCCTAGAGAAAAAAAGAAAAGGCAGTTCTTTAAGGGTGTTAATTCATGCAAGCTTAGAGTTCTTGAGGACAAAATAGTAGAAGACTGAGTTTATTATTTATGAAATGACAGGATACAGTACACTGCAGAGGCACTACAACCTTTGATTACAAGTAAATGAAACTAAATAAACAGTCCAGTCTAAGGAGTATTAAAATAACATTTATCTAAGTCATCATAAAATAACACAATTAAAAAAACTCAGAAATACAAATACCAATTGTTTTGCTAGAAAACTGCCACAGAACCTGGTAACCATACTACTAGTGAATTGTTCTAAACTCCATTTTTGCCTCCATGCATCAACAGAGACAATTTTTTATTTTTATTTTTTTAATTCAGCTGACATAGAAGGTGGGAATAGACGACCAGACTTGTTATGGCAATACAGGCCTTTACAGTTCAATATTACATTTTCTTGTGCTTCAACTATACTACAAGTTCATTCGACATACTCTAATCATATGCATTCCAACTATATTTCTCTCATCCAAGAAAAACAAATGTAAAGGTGAACTGGTACAATAATAGAAAATGGCTCACAACCAAAATTCAGGGATTCTAGGAACAGAATGCCAAAAATTACATAAGCATACCAGTTTGTTATCCACAAACACCAAGGCATGACAAGAGGCCAAAATTTCTGCTGTTCGGACAGGCACTTTAGTCATATCAGATTCTAAATCTGCACTCTCTGTCAACCCAACAACTCCACGGAACTCCTGAAACCAGCAACAAGATATAAGGAAATTCAATATCAAAAACCGACACACAACATCAGGTTATGTAAGAAGCATACCATGTCATCTGATGTAAGTGTTCCAGTTTTATCGAAACAACATATATCAACCTGCAGGAAAAAAATGATGACAGTGCTTAATATAAGGTGACCTATTGATACACAAGCCCTAGCACACACTGTGCCCCAAATCACCACATATGTGAGAGTGTAACCATACAATCAAGAAATAAATGTATGTCATAAACACTAATGTACAAGTCAATGAGAAAAGAAGCACAAGTTCAGTTCTTGATAAGGCTGGCGTTTCTTGATAAATTACACTAATCTATAACCTTTGTCATCTCTCAAAAGTGAAGGAATGGCAACCCAACTAAAACAGCCAAGGCAACCAACTAATGTCAGAAAGGTAAACACCATCTCTGATTTAATAAGAAAAGTAGCAATTCAAGGACTAGTGAGTGAGAGAGAGAGAGGATGAGACTAATTGGCTACATTAACTTACCTTTCCTGCAAACGGGATGCGAAAAGGCTCGGTACAAAAAATTCCACGCCGTGCCAATGCAATAAGAGATGTATTAACTGCTATTGATAATTCCATTGGCAGCTCAGGTGGAATTACAGATGTTATGATAAGTGAACAACTCAGGAAAAGCTTGTACTTGCTCCTCGTGGGATCCTCCAGTCCCTGCATTAAGAAAATCACATTAGCATAGGCCAACTTATACAATATTCCAAAAAGTACCTCAAAAAGGAGTAGTACTTTACCTTTTTAAGTACATAACCAGCAGCAATTACTGCAAACACGACTAAAAATAGAATGAACAACCCACTTTCCCAACTATTGGCAGTAACCTTCAACAAGTATAATCAAAAGAAGAATCCAAATTAGGAATTAGAAATAGAACGTTTCATAAAAGTTTCAGTAATCCTCAGTCAACTATGAACGAAATTGTAAGTACCCTTTCTGTGGAAAACAAAATGGTCCTCATTAGTTTCCCTTGACTTGTTTCAAACCCAGTTCGAAGAACAACAGCTAGACAACCGCCATCAGGAGCCCTTAGGGGAAAGTTCTAACTCCAGGAAGAATTAAAGGAATCAAATGAAACAGAAAAGACACTGTCTCTGATACAAAAAAAAAAGTGCTCAGGAATTTAAAAGGCAATGTTACATATTCACATGACTGACCTTATCTGGAGTATGCTGCAAAATTTTAGTCCCACCAAATAAAACGTGGTTCTTATCGCGTTTGGCTGATAACTTCTCCTCCATCCCTCTACCCGTGATTGAAACCTGAGAAAAAATTTCTTCTGTTTTCACAAGTTCTAGAAAGTGATTCAAACAACTTCCAAATATACAAACCAGCAGCCAATGAAAGAATAACTAACAAACAAACAAAGCCACTTTTTTTCCCTTTTGTTTGAGATGAACATAAGAAAGCATTCAGGCCAAGGATGAAAACAAAGTATTACTCAATTGAGGAAATCAATTTAACAAGAAAGCATTTAGGCTTCATATTGGAACATTGATAATGCAAACATCCTCAATGGTAAGCAAAAATATAAACGAGCATAAGTCAAATAAATGACCTATCACAGATTATTTAAAAAAAAAAAATTGGCTTATAGCAATTAAATAGCCTGCTTGTCAAAACACAACAACCCAAATGTAAATCCAATAAGGTTAGACTTACTCAAATTTAATAGCTTTTCACTCAAATGTCAAAACCAATGTCAGATAATCACAGTTTCAAAAGTTTATAAAATAACAGTAATCAGAAAACAGGAAAAAGAACTACCTTCCATTGGGGAGTAGACTCGCCAGTGAGAATGGCTTCATTCAGAATGGCACTTCCAGCTAAAAGAAGCATGTCTGCTGGTACAGATTTATCTTCTCCATGCTGACCAGAAGAGCGTCCAATGGAAACAACATCACCAGGTAAAAGATCAGTCCCGGAGAGCTTCACCCATCTAAAATCATGTTGATGGCATAATTATACATATCTACAGACATTCATAATTTACAAAAGCACCAAAATTGCATAAAAAATACATACTTCCCACAGCGATGCACCATTATGGTCTGGGTATCCACTCTAACACGTCTTAGCTCGCTTAGAGTCTTCAACCTACTCTTTGCCATAGTTGACTCGAACATAAACAGCATAAAGAGGGTAAACAAGCTGTAATACCAATATTCATCCAAGCACCAAAGCCCCACACAGAACACCTATACAGATGTATTGCAAAACCAAAGAAGAATGCCAGGATGAAAAGATATAAAGCATATATAAAACTGAATTTAGACAAAAAAAAAATAACACAAGGTGAAATATAGAATTCTGAACTAGAGATAAGGAAAGAGAGGATGTGGTTTAAAGACAGAACCTGAAATACAAAAAAGGGCTCCATGCACTGCTCTTTCAATAATTTTTGGAATGTGGGCTGTGGATATTCAAATCTAAATAACCATAAACAATCCCCATCAAGCAGTGGAAGAAAATAAAAGCACGGGTAAAAATTTCTTAAGAAGTTCAGGCTTCAGGAAGCATTGTTGATATCATTTCAGGGACACCAAAATGATATGCTGATAACAAAAGTCCAACGGCCAAATTGCATATTCCAAAAACCACTACGACAAAATACATTTTATATCGAGTGTACGAAGGATTAAATTAACCGCACTTGATGAAGTAGTTTTTCCTAAGAACATGAAAAAGAATATATATCATAAGTTGATAGTGTGCAATATTTGTCCTTCCATATGATAAAAATCCAAAAAGGTAATTTGATTTTACTATCCTAAAAGAGCAATTGAGCATAACCAAAAAACAGTCCTAGTGTCCCTTTATGACCATCCATACTGCAAGGTTATTGAAAATGCATATCTAGCAGCATAGCCAGATCAGTGCGCATTGAACTGGTCCATAGACAATGGAAGCAGGAAACGCACCAACAGCCCATAAGGAAAGGACAAATTGACATTGAGAAGAAAGAACACTTGGGAAACCTTAGCCTATAATAAGATCGACACTCTCTGGTACCTTAATTTTAAACATTGAAGAAACAGAACTAAAGGACCACAAATATTGGACATATATGAAGCAGAAAGATAGAAATACTCACACATTCCGTCCCCATTTCTCAGTTGCAGCAGCTAGTTTAGCCTCAGAACCATGGCCAGTACTTTTAAGATAGTGGCCAAATGTTTCCTTAGTAGGGTAAGGAAGCTTGCAAAATGTCTCATTCTCCTTTGAATAGATGAACCACTGCTTTCTGAAATCAAAGTAAATCTCTTCCCCATCCCCTGGTGATGAGGATGTTGCCGACTATGCAAGTAAAAGAAATTTTCAGAAAAGAAACAAGGGGTATTATGTAGGTGATAGATGAAAAGCTATACCTGTTTAATTTATCTTAGGTATCCAATAAAATCAATCTCTTTTTCATTAGAACGAGTGGGACTTCTAGTGTTGAGAAAGTAATCTTTGGTAGTCATATCAAAGGTCTAAACAGCAAATTGCAAAGCCCATCTTTTAACTTATACACATTATATCAAGTTCATACGATACCTTTGAAAAGTCACATCATGTATTACAAACAGGTATATTTGCAAAATGAAGATGTTTGAGTTATCATAATTGGGTTTGAAATGAATGGTATTTGACAACAAGTGAGCTAAGTCTTCGCCTTGTGTTGTTTCAACTTAAGAATAAGACCAGTCAATGTAGAGAAACCCTCTAACACCCAATTTCAGAAAAACCAAAACATTCCATCAATAAAAACTTCAACATTGCGCCATGAATTTCACAAATAACATTACCAGCATAAGCATACAATTCTTCTATCATTTTATAGCCAATAGCATTTTTCACTCCTCAAAATATAAAAAGAACAGATAAAAAAAAGCACGAAATGCATCCATTTGTAGCCTACATCAACCTTTCATCCCTACCAGCTCTGAGAACATCCAAATTCCATCCAATCCACTTATTATAAAAACTCATTTTCACCAAAACAAAGCAAAACAACACAAAAACTTACTTGTTGACGAATATACAACGGCACAACTTCTTTGGAACCAGAAAACTTGGCCGGCGTAACTTTACAAGTATCCGCAGCTCGGATATCATTAACCTACACACAAAACCCCCAAATCACAAAAAAAACCACTCCCAAAAAAAATCCAAAATCCACAAGAAAAACAAAACAAAACCAAGCACACACAAACAGTTACATTACCTTACTGTACTGAACAAAGCACTTGAAATCAACAGACCAGGCAGTGAAAAGCAAAACAAGAACATGAATAGCAACGAGTCCACCAAGAACAATAAAAGCATCAACAATGTCAATGCTCGGCACAACCGTAACCATCCAAATCGCATACAAAATCGCAAATGGAAAAACATCTAAGCGCCATGGCCATTTCTTCTTCCTTATCAAATCTACTCTCTCCACTACTTTCCCCCCTACATTAAACCTCAACACCATCGCTAATCAGGATCGAATTAAACCCTGAACAGTAAAAAAACACATATTAGAATCCAATTAAACCCTAAAATGTAAACGAATGAGTGACGATTAGGTCAAGAGAGTGGTACCTGAGAGATCGAGAAGCGGAGGAGATCGGAATCGGTTACGACTCAGTGTGTTGAGCTGTGACTCGGTCAGGTTTCTTGTGTAGTAGGAGGAGGATCGAAGTAACGAATCAGAGATGAAGTCAAGGACTAAAAGTTGAGTTTTATTACCACTTTACAGAGTTCATTATAACTTTGCCCTTATAGTTTATAAGAGAGAGCTTAATTGATCCCTATAGTTTATAAGATATAACTCATTGGTCCTTGTAGTATAAAACATAATCGAATATAGTTTTTTTTTCTTTTTCTGAAATTATATTCTTTCCTAATCGATTAAATTAAATCAAAATAATTAATTAATCATTAATTAAAAAAACTAAAGGAAAAGAAGGTTTAATTATACCTTATGAACAAATCACTATTTATTTGAATTGTGATTTAACAAAATTGCTCATAGATCAAAATAACTTTTAAATTAGGAATTGAGGTCAAGGTGGACTTTTTACTTTTATATATATTTGTCTTTAATCATTTATGTATTGTTAAGTTGGTAATTTTATAGTCTTTGGATAATAAAATTACAAATTTATCCCTATCATAAAAATTTTGATGCCTTTCAATTAAGGTGTTCTTTTTAATTTTTTTGAAATTGTAAAATTATTTTGATGTACTAAAAAAACAACTTAACTCTTTTCTAATAGCTTTTTTTTTTGTTCTTTTACACTGATTTTATTATTAATTTGAAGG
>Ga0325411_1002759_pt1 | contig 19807 bp, 5 predicted proteins | sample PopdelMetagenome_13_FD_206181 | JGI IMG/M metagenome (GOLD analysis project Ga0325411, IMG submission 206181) | Populus deltoides microbial communities from Bellville, Georgia, United States - Xylem-PdIQD-R4 | ecosystem: Host-associated > Plants > Phyllosphere > Stem > Wood/Secondary xylem...
AATAATAATAATAATAATGGAGCCTGCGTGGTAAGACAGTTGCTACCATAAATTATAAGGTAAAGTTGCCAAAGTAGTTCAATGTCTACGGCACTGACCGACAATTGACAAGGTTTTGATGGCCATAGCCTGTCTTGTTTTGTTTCCATGGGCGTGTGAGGATTGCTGCTGCGAACAGCCACTGGTTTTGCCAGGTGACTGACTCTGTGAGCTCATAGTGTTTCTTCCATGGCAGCCACTGGTTTTATGTTTTGACCTTGACCAGTTGGCATGTTTTCATCCTCATCTTCCTTGGAGGCCCACGACTTCTTTTGTGGGTTCGGACAGACTTTTTGTTGGTCGATTTTTCTTTTTTCTAGCTATTTTTCTATCAGTTTTTATGAATAGAAATTATTGTTTATATCAGTTTTTTTGTGGGTTTTTTTGTATTTTTTTTAAATTTTTTTTTGAAAATGGGATAATAATTCGAGAAAGAAAGCCTGGATCAAGTTTATCATATGTTGGTGCAAGATTTGGATCATGGTTTGGATGAATTAACTTACATTAATTTATATGTCGATTTAAAATAATTTATTTAATTTAAATTTATATTATATCAATCCCGAGATTGAGTCATTAATGGAAACAATATTCAACATTGACGTGAATAGAGCATGAATTGTTCAACAACGTGCAGATTGGATTGATTGTGACATTGAAACTTATTGCAATTTAATTGAAATAAATAATAGGATTTGTTAAAAACGTGTAAAAATTATTTATTCTTAAAGATTCCATTAAATATTATCAAAACATCAAATGGATAGCTGGTTAAGAGAATGAATAAAAAATAATTTATTAAAAAATTGGAATTGTATTCTCTTTATTTGATGTCAAATTCAATTAGTATGAAGTTGGATCGTATTTATTTAATTTTTTATTTTTTGAAAATGATTTAAATTGATATTTTTAGTATTTTTTTTATCAATTTGATATATCAATATTAAAAATAAAAAATATTATTTTAATATAATTTCAAATAAATAACCTCCTTCTCCTTGAAATTAATTTGTTTAATTTATCATTAAATCCAATGAATATTGGATTATCTCAAGTTATTCCACATGTGCAATCTAAAATTCTTCATGTGTGTAATACACGTCAAGGAGTCGAGTGCTTGGCACACGAAAAAATTCATAGAATTTTTTCTATTGTTCTAGATTTGCTGCAAGTTAAGATAGATAATTTCCCTCAATCAATTCAAAACTAATCATATTCCAAATATTTTATTTTTCTTTCTCTAAATAAGGCATCTCATGGAGGAGAGGAGAAAGTCCACCAAACCATACTTCGTCGTCTTGTCACCTCCCCTGAGTTCATTAATGCTATAAATCAGAATCTAAGGCAGTTTTTTCTAACACCAAGATAGAGAAAGAGAAAGAGAAAGAAGCAATATCTTGCATCTTACCAGACATCTCTCATGTGAGCAACATTGATTCTTGTTGGTGTCCTTTTTCAGTCCTTAATCTTACTTGCCTGTTTTGATTATCTTTTGTTGTTTTGGTTATGGGTGTTTTTGTTAATAGTAGTGGGTCATTTTTATTTTTTTATATTGACCGTTCTTTTGAGGGTAAATCTGAAGGGTTTTGGTCGTAGATATTTGTGGGTTTTGAATGTTTTTTTGTGGTTTTGTGATCAGTGTTTGTGAAAGATATGGCTTCTTCAAAGGTTTACTTGTTCGATGAGGTTGCCAAGCACAACAAAACCAAGGATTGTTGGCTTATTATCTCTGGCAAGGTCAGATCTCTTTCTACAAGTTTCATTTTTTGGTATTTTTTTTAGATTAAAAGTGGGGAATTCTGTTTGGTTGCTGGGAAAATTTAGTTTGAGATTACAAGATGAGAACTTTGACTTTTTGTGATTAGTTTTATTTACCCCTTTTGGATTTTTTGTCTATTGAAAATCAAATCTGTGTCGGTGCTATCAGTTTTATTGCATGATTAAGGTGTTGAAAGTTTATTTGAAATGCTTAAAATTGCAAAGTTTGTTCCTTTTAGAACCGAGTGCCATCTCTTCGTTGGAAGGAAAAGTCACTGAACATACCAAAGCAATGCTCCAGTGTTCCCTCCTCACCTAGTAGTATGTAAGAACCACTGGTCACATTTAAATTTGTGAAGCGTGTAAGTGGATAAATCCCTTATGGAAGAGGTGAAAAGAAAGGCCCATGAGAAGCTAACATGCATTATATTTGTCAAAATCTTACCGTGGTAGGAATTGTGTTATTAAAAGTTACTTGAACTATCCTGCTTTGGATATCCTGGTGAATTGACAAGTGAGGTGGCCTGCCCAAACCTCCCAAGTAAGGAAAACATGTTGATAGGCCTTCCACAAAATAAATGAATATAGGAAATTGATGCCTGAACCCAATACACATGGTCATTCGCCTTGTGTAAAATAACTCTCAATGCGATAACCGATTGTCATGTGATAATTTCCTCTTGCGGGGAAAGCACGAGCTATGGTAATTACTCTTTGAGATAGGGTGTGAACCGCCTGTTCTGCTTTTTTTTCTTTGATATGAAAAATAATGTCATTATGTGTCTAATGAAATTTTTACTTCATTGCTACTGTATTTTCTTTTTTAATTTTTATTGACGTTTTGAGTTTCATATTCAGGTGTATGATGTCACCTCGTTTATGGATGATCATCCTGGAGGCGGAGAAGTTTTGCTGTCATCAACAGGTTGGTTATGATACCAGTTCTGTTAAACCTCATAAATTTTAGCTCGAAGAGTTTGTAGGGGAATCCTACTATCTCTAACCCATTCAGCATGTCCTTTTACTATAACAGTACAAAAACCCAAATTCAACCACCTTATCTTAGTTGGTAGCATGAACTCTCTTTCATTTTTCAGGGAAAGATGCAACGCATGATTTTGAAGATGTTGGTCACAGCGATGATGCTAGAGGGATGATGGGAAAGTATGTCATTGGTGAGGTAGATGTAACAACTGTTCCCACGAAACGTGTTTACGTAGCAGCAGGTTTGGGAGGAACAAGCTTCAAAGATGACAAGTCTGAATTTCTGATTAAGATCTTGCAGCTACTCGTGCCACTCTTAATCTTGGGCTTAGCTCTTGCTGCCCGAACCTACACCAAGAAAGAGTAGAGGCAATTACTTGTACCCTTTTGATGGGTTAGTTCTGGACTTGATCAGTTTAATTTTAAATCACTCTTTTGTTTAGTTCCTCCCTTTGCAGTGTGTTTGTGCCAACTTTAGTCAGTGCTCCATAATTGGCCCGCTGGTGTGTTTGAACTGTTGGTCAATGGCAACTGGACAATGTCTGATTTTGTTGGATGATAAGCAGGAAACGTTTCTTTTTTTAAACTCTCTAACCTTTGTTCCATTCTTCTATCAGTAGCTGATTAATTGTTTCCCCTGGAAAAACCAGTAAAGGTGTGAATGTTGATTTACATGATGTTAAGAGGACCAAAATGAAATTTTGGTTGGTGGGTAGAAGCATTATCCTTGATGCTTTTGACCCACCACATGCTTAGCCAGGGAAATTGCAGTGTGGTCTCTCACCAGATACTAGAGAAGGAGTGAAAAATTATACGTCCACGAAATTGCCTATTACAAAAAAAAACTAAATGTCTTTCACCCTTCTACAAAATTACTTTGGATTAAAAAGTGTAAAGATAAAATTATTCTTATTAAAAAAACTAGCTAAATATGTAATTGGGGGTAAGATTGGTTTTTTATAGGATACATTTCCTATTAAAAAAATAATTTGAGATAAAATGGTTTTTTTTTTTTTGCTACAATATAAATATTAATTTGACCTTCAAAACATAAATTTTTAACCTTTAGATGGGGAATTTTTATCTTTTCAAAAAAAAAAAAAAACAGTTAAGTTATAGCTATGCTCTTGAAAGGAAAAAAAAATATACATGTATTGAGGGGTTTTTTTAAAAAAAAACAATGCAAATATAAAATTACCCTTAGGTTTAAAAAAAAATAAAACTGTATATAGGGGCACATTAGCAAAGTGATCATAGTCAAGAAGGTATGCTGCCACTTCCCTGAACCCTGTCTCCGCACAGACCGTTTCAAACCCGGTTGCCCAGGAGCTTTGCCAACAAAACCTTTTGGATTGTTTGGTGCCAAAGGTTCTTCATCTGTTGGCTTCACAATGCCACCTGAATGGCTCTGCCGCATTCTTGCTGGTGGTTGTCTAGCACACGTGTGTTGAATATAAATAATAATTTATATGTATGAAAAAATTTAAGGTCAGCAAGATTGCGTCTTTCCAGCAGTTCATTCCACATGATTTTGGTGCCAGTGATCACGGGACATCAAGCTTCCCAGTATCTTCTGTGCATCGTATTGGGATATTAGACATTAGAATTTTTAACAATGACAGACATGCTGGGAACCTTCTAGTCAGGAAGCTTGGTGGTGTCGGGAGATCTGGGCGAGTGGAGCTGATTCCAATTGATCATGGGCTTTGCTTACCAGAAACATTGGAGGATCCATCCTTCGAGTGGATTCATTGGCCTCAAGCTTCAATCCCGTTCTCAGATGACGAGCTTGACTATATAGAAAAACTTGATCCTGGCAAGGATTGTGATATGCTGCGAATGCAGCTTCCGATGATCAGAGAGGCTTGCCTGCGGGTTCTAGTTCTCTGCACAATTTTTCTCAAGGAGGCTGCCATCCATGGTCACTGTCTTGCTGAAATCAGTGAGATGATGAGCAGGGAGTTCCGACCTGGTGAGGAGGAACCCAGTGAGCTTGAGCTTGTGTGCATTGAGGCAAGGAGGTTGATAGCCGAGAGGGAGGCTTTTTCTCCCAGGGGTGATTTGGGAGATGATCAGGAATTCCAATTTGATTTAGACTGCGATGAAACACAATATGACTTCACTGCTAAGCTAACAGCAGATGACTACATGATCAGGTCACCATTCCAATTTGGAATTGGAGCTGGGAGTGGTCGTTTCCCACTCTCAAAATTGGAGGAAAGCATTGAGGAGGACGAGGAAAGTGAAGGGGAGGAAGAGCAAGATTGTTTTGCTGCCCTGCGTACTCTTGAAAAACTCCCAACCATTTCAAAGCTTTTGATGCGACTCGCCACCCCAAGTACAGTGAAAAGGCATGTGTGCCGAGCGATAAGCAGAGTTGCTCCAACCAAGGGTTTTTCCTCCCTCCCTTTTTTACTTCTCACTTCTTCTTTTTTGAAATATATTTTACCTTAAATTATTTATTGAGTTTTTTTTTTCTCATCCATTCACAATTAATTTTTATATTAAATTTAATTTTAATTTTTTTAATTATAGTGTATCTAGTCTTGAATCATTTATCAAGTTTTTTTTTTTTAAATTCATCCATTTGCATATGGTTTTATATTAAATTTGATCTTTATTTTTTTAATTGTGAAGTATTTGGCCCTAAATCCTTTATTGAATTGATTTATCTTTGAATTTCATTCCTTAACATTTTATTTTTATATCAAATATGATTCTTATTTTTTTGATTGTTATTATTAGTTGTTCTTATTCTTTTCTAGATTGAAATTGTTTTTCAATTTCATCCATTATAATTTGGTTTTATTTTATTTTTGTGTCAGATTTGGTTCCTTTTCTTTTTAAATCTATATTTTTTAGATTATTTTTTTAATTTATTTTTTTATTTTATCTCTAATTATTTTGGGAATTTCATCCAGATTAGACTTTATGCTATAATCCGGTTTCATGATCCGTGTTATAAAATTCTAAAAGTTGGACCAAGTTGACTTCAGTTATTTTTTTAAAATTTCATTCATCATCATTGAATTCATTAAAAATTGATATTCTTTGTTTTCTTGGTTTTGGATTCATTTATTAATTAATTTTTTTTAATACTTCCCTTCAATTCAAGATTTTTGTTTGTCCTCTCAATTTTTTTCTTCATTATTCTCTTAATTGTTATTTTTTTTTATTTTTTTATTTCATCATTCGATATTTTAATTATTGAGATTTGTCTCCTAGGTTTTTTGTATTGTTTATAAGCCCTATCCAGAAGTCAATCTGGGACAATAATCGGGTCACCAGTCGAGTGGGTTGACTCGAGTTAACCTAAATCAACCAAATTTTTTTGTTTTATAAAAAAATCAAAATAATACCATTTTGAATAAAAAGAAAAAAAAAATAGTCAAAGTTAACAAATAAACATTTCCACACAAGATAGTTTAGCTTCAACCAGATTAATGAAGAACTAAAAAAGATTACATCATTTAAGTCTATTATTATCAGTTAAAAGGATAAGCTGCAAGCACCAAAACCTGCCATAATCGACTAGCTATTACTATCAGGCATGATACCTTTGTTACAAAACAGGCTTCAGCATTTGTAATGTGTGGAAATTTCAAATGGATTCTGTCGGCATCCAGCTGAAAATACCTTTGGTTACCGTATAATTTGCCATTGATCTATTAAGATAAGCCCTTCCTAGACAGAAAATATTTGGGATTCAATGATCCAAATCTTGATATTTCTCATTCAATATGGTACATTGATCGACAATACAGATCCCACCTGCTTGATTTGATTTGGCGAAGATGAAGATCGTTTCTGTATTCAAAATAAATGGTTTGAGTAGAACGCATATAAAAATCTTTTAATGTAATGCCACTTCAACTAAAGACTTGAAAGCGAGCAGGTAGCAGCATTGCTGAGGATGGATAACCTCCTCCTTCGGGCACGTTTGGAGCATAACATAAGGAGGCTGGCAATACTCCTTACTTACAGAACAAAAACCTTTAAAAGAATTGAAGGACATAAATCACTGATAAAATGTTTGAAATGAAGTCATCGGAAGGGTGCCTCTATCTTGTCATGAAGGTTCACTACCAGATTATGCGCATCATCGAGGAGTTTCCATACATCAAGGTGCCCAGACATGCTATTGCATTCCCTTAAGATCTCGTCCATGCTGCTATATTTCTCTATGATTAATTTCCTTTTCTGTAACACAGAAGCTGCAATAGCATAAAGCAATAAATCCTCTGTTGGTGGTGCTCGCTGCCTTATCCTGCTCCAAGCAGACTTTCCAATACCAGCCCTTATTGCTGCCTGATCTGCCCACATCACCTCCCATAGGCAAATTGTCTGTTCAAATGACAATTCTCTCCTGAACAGCACCACTACCATCCTATAAACAAAAAAGCAATCCTCAGCCTGTAGCTTCTCCAAGTGCCTGTAGAGGTGGGAGTCTTTGCATTTGATAATCTTGGAAACAATACTGAGTTGCCTTCGAATCCCCACTTCATCAAGCCTAAAATTATGCCTAGCCTTTCTCATGAAACCCACAAAACACCAGAAAGCCTCATGATCCTCTGTGACTACTGCAATTATTGGAGAAAGTAGATCACTCATGCCCTGGCAATACCCAATTTCAGGGTCATAGACTGCATAGGCTTCAAGAATAGCAACTAGTCTTGCAGCATGGAAAATTCTGCACGGTTCCAGCGAATCATAGTCCTTCAACCCAACAGCGTCTGCAGCATGACGTGCTCTTAACTCTGAAACTGTTGCCTGAGACGGAGAATATGGAATCCATTCGGCATTGGCTCGCACTGCATCAACACGAATGATCCGCTGCCATGTGGAAAAATTTTCGCCAGTGCATTGGTTTGGATGTAGCTCAGTCCTTGAGGGAGAAGTGTTCTCTTTCAAAGGCACATCAAGATCATTCTCTTCCCTGCCCTCTGAAGAGGAGGAAGCCTGAATGACTTCAGGATCTTCAGAAGATTCTGAGTCAGAAGACTCGGTGTTTAGTGCAGAGGCATCAGTGTTTGTGGTCTGTCCTGAAGCATCATAACCTTCCAACAGTGCACTGGAAGGGTCATCAGAGTCCTCAACATCAGGACTCCTTTCCTCGCTGGAAAGAGACTCCCTGGCACTAACCACATCTTCATAACTTGAATAGTCAGAGTCTTCAGCAAGACTTCCACTGTCCTCAATACAGCTTCTTTCACTGGTTCCTTTGGAGCAATCATCACTGTGTTTGCGAAGTCGACGGCACTGTCTGCGAAAATTCTCATATTCCTTTCTGCAGCCAAAGATTGTCAAGAAAAAAACCATATGAGAATAGAAGTCAAAAGAAAACAGAAAAGGCTTTACATTTAGGGGCTTCAATACCACCAATCAAATTATCCATGATCAAAATAGCTCACAAGTAGTCTGAATCTATAAATTGAGCGAGTAGACAGTACCTTTTCTGAATTCTTATAATCTCTCTCTCTTCTGAGGTACTATTCAAGTCATATCTGTTAACATAAAACAAGACCCACACATGTTGGTGATGCAGGAACAATGTGATAGTATAAACCAAAATTGGCTGGTACAGAACTCTTAAATGATTTAAAACACAAAGAAATTCAAGATTAAGGTTCTGGAAAGAAAGAACAAGGTGCATCGGGAAAGAGGACATGAAGACGTAAACCAATGAATAGCATTTCCAGGTCAATGATTTAAAACACACAAAATAAATACCAATAAATAAATGGAAAAGGAGATGAAAAAAAGCATAAATTTTACAATTTCACTGTTCAAATGCAGTAAAGTTCTCCCAAGTAACCAATTCAGGGGAAAAGGACTCACAACGGTCCTTCAACTTCTTGATTTTAATGTGATATTTCAGTGGAACTCTCATCAAACATCACGGTAACACTGATGAAGAGGTTGTAAGGACCACACTTGAAGATGCATTAGCTAAGAGACCTTTTTCAATTGAGTGATAGATGGAGGGATGTGGTACAGCTAACCATTTTTAAAATATCATTGACCAGAACTCAATAGATGAGCAGGAAGGAGTACACAATGAATCTGATGTAAAATGCAAGAACACAAATTTCTACAAAATTGAACACCACTTCATAGTGTGAATTTAGCGGAAGGAAAGATAACTGAAATCCTTTCCAGGGTAAGCCAAACTCATACCATGAAGTTCAGAAGAACACATTCAGGATCTATCCTAAGCCATGAGACAGAAGCAGCAGCTAAAAACATATATGACAATAAAATAAGGTTCAATATGCTTACACTCCAAGGAGGAATGGCCAGACCTCTGCTCTAATACTTGGATCAATACCCTACAAGAGAAACATAAGAGATAAATATTCCCATGAAACTGCCATAGCAAAACACAAATTGTAATTGGAATGATTACTCACTCCGCTTCGAACTTTCTTCAAAAACTTAACTCCACCATCACGGAGTTTGCCATCGGGTGTAAACAAACTTTTCCATTGCCTAGGAGTAAGGGCATGTTTTCTCTTCCTTCGAGACCATGGCGACTTAAGCCGGCCCCTGCAATAAAAGAACAATATTGATCAAGTTCCAGTAAAAAAAAAAAAGTGAACGTGAAAGGGCACCAGCAAACAGCTCACTTTATTTGGTAGTTTCCCAAGTTTTTTTCAAAAAAAAAACAGCTAAGATTTTGAAAGACCACCCATCTCTAATTCAAATAAAATAGAATTTTTGCAAGAAACATTATAAATAATTTAACGAGAGAAGCCTGCTATAAGATAAAGTTAAATCCATACCCTAACTCCCGGAAATGTAATGCAAAAACAAACAAATCTTCAATTTTCAACTCAATAATCAACACCATTGTTACTAAAAAAACAAGTTATGCATTAAATTACCAATAACCCGTGTCAAAAAATTCCGTGAAAATAATAAAAAAATAAAAATTGCCTAAATTGACCAAGCCAAAGCCACACCCATTCCATCTAAGAAAGCAGTAACTTAAAAAAAACCAAAGAGAAAAAGAACAAGTGGAGTGAGTAGTAGTAGTAGTAGTAGTAGTAGAGAGTAGAGACTGTAAACACGATCTACACTTAATATTTCTTCAAGATCGGATCTGAACAAAGCAAAAAAGAAGAAAATCACTAGAATCATCAAGAAAGAGTAAAAGAAAGTAGTTTCAGAGAGAGAAAAGGAGGACTCACCGATCAGAAGAGGAAGAGGAGGAACAATAAGCCGGTGAGGAGGAAGTAACTACAAAGAGAACCGAACGCAAATGAATCCACGATGAAGACGAAGACGAAGACGAAGACGACGGAGGAGAAGATGAATTTGACGAAGACGACGATGTTTGACTCCGTTTTAGAGCTTTCATCTACTTAATAATCTCACTCTTTCCTTCAAAATATTTCAAAAAAATTAGGGTTTTTTTTGTGGTTCTTCTAGTATTATTACCTACTGGTAGTGTAGAGCAGGGCGGCGAACACGGCGATTCCGGCTACGGCAGTGAAAGCAAGAGTTGTTCTCGACGACGGCGCCACTGGCACAAATTCCCACCAGAATCTGCCGCCGCCGCCGCCACCGGAGAGCTGGATTCCGCCGTTTGGACTGTTGCTGCTGCTGATTAACATCGAGAGAGAGACCGCGGAGGGATCTGTGAAGCTACCGAAATGACCTTTCTTCTTTCAAGTTTGATGCTGCTGCTTCTTTGTGATTTTTTGAAGAGTGCGGGGCAAAAGGTAAATTAACAGATTTTTTTGGGTTTTTAACTTTTACTTCTAACTACTTCAGTTGAGAGAGAGTTTTTGTTTTGTCTGTCTCTAGACAGCAGACGCTACTGGTGGAGATAAAGTGAGGGAGAGGGGTGGGTCTTAAAATAAAGAGTTAACCATAACAGCTTAGTCCCTATAGTTTAACATAACTAATTAACTAGTCCATTTTATTTGAAAAATTATATATTTAGTCCCTATGCTCTAAATATTTTTATAACTTAGTAGTTCTTTTTGTCAACTTAATGCTATTTAGAAAAGGAGAGAAAAAATGGATAAAAGTTGTAAAATTAACAAGGAAAAGAGATTTTTCTAAACAAAAATTTATTAAACAATAATAATTAAACTTAAAAGGGTTGATTCGATGGTTAAAAAGGTATGCTCCTTTTTTAATTATCAAAATTAAAACTTAAAATTAAGCTCTAAGGAGTAAAATCTCGTAAGATATTGTTTATATGTAACTTATTTTTGATTTGATTCGAGAGGTTGACTTGATCTTAATGCATGAAAATTGATATGAATATATTGATAAAAACTCCCGTATTTTAAGGATACAAATTATTTTATACTCCATCTACTTAATTCAAGCTATATATATTAATTAACAATTACATTAAAGTCGATAATTTATATGATTTTATTGATATAAGAAAGTGAAAACAATATATAAAAATAAAAATAAAAGTCAATTTTTATATGATTATAAATGACTTAATTTAATTTAATGAAATGCAAAAACTTACATACTTTGAATACTAGAGTTTTTTTTTCCTTGAAGGATACCGTTTAGTTGTATTATCATATAAAAAATTGAGGATGGTCAACATTGTTCAGGGGACTATATGTTATTTTTTTATACCACAAGGATTAATCAATCATTTTTAATAAATCACAAGGACTGGGTTATAATTAACTTAAAAATAAAAGGACAGTAGATTGATCTTGATTGGTGCAGCAGCAGTAGAGTAGTTTATCTTATCTATAGAAATACACTAAAAGTTTGTTTGGAATCACGGTGATGGTTGTTATTTTAAAGTGTTTTTTATTTATAAATATATTAAAATAATATTATTTTTAATATTAATAATGAAAATTATCTGAATAAATTAAAAAAAATTGAAATAAAAAATTAATATTTTTTTAAGAAACACATTTAAAATATAAAAACAAATAGTATCTGCCCAACTACTAGTCTTGGTCCTCTCTGGAAAAAGTTGGGGGGTGGGACCTTAACCCCTTTCTTATACTATATGATAATTTATTATTATTGTTGTTATTTTATAGTTAGGCCTAAATCAAATCTTATATCTTCTTATATTTACCACCGACCTATCTAATACGACAGCGTATTAATCCTTGCAAAAGTTAACTACTAACTAGTAGTGTGTCACAATGTTTTTTAGGAGAACAGAAGGAATATCGGTGATTAGGAGTGTAACCACCTGATCTATTGTTTTGATGCTTTTGGATATTTTTCCTTTTTCTAATTGTTAGAATATTCATCTATCCATTTTTATGCTTATGATATATAATCTGATCGCAGGTTAAATAGATTGACTTATGAATCAATTGATTAACTCGAGTTTATTAGGAATTTTTTTTAATGAAACAATTTTCTTGTAGATAAAAATTAAAAAATAAATCGTTGACTAGGTGACAAGTTGATTCACCGAGTTACTCAAGTTTGATTAAAAGAACTTCCATAATAGTTTAAAACAAGTTGGGTCTAGACTAGTCGTCGAGCCAACTTATTAGATCAATCTGAGTTGAGTTTATATATATTAAAATTGAATAGTTTAAGTTATTTTTTTAATAAAAACGACGTGATTCTTAAAAAAAAAATCAACACGAGTCAAGTCACTCAAATCTCAAATTTAACTGGAAAAACTCTCAGAATAGTTTAAAACCAAACCTGTTTCAAGCTAGTCACCGGGTGGGATCATGCTTAAAAATTGTGGTTGTATGAACTGTGATTAAACGGTGAAGTAATTTTTTTAAGTGATTTTTACTAGGGCAAATTAACATCCTCATGAGTATAAATATCCAAGCTCTCCAAGTCAACCTCAAGGATTTGATGATTGGAAATTGCATACCTTGATCATATAGCTTGTGAAGTAAGATTAAGTGGGAACCTGTAATTTCAACGAAGTATATATTAAAGTAAAAAAGTCAATTGATTTGACAACGATGAATCAATAGGGTAGCTACCGTGTGTGGAGATTGCCTTCCCTGTGTGAAGAGATGCTGTTGGGATGACTTCAAGCGTGTTCGTGAATGTTTTTAAAATAATTTTTTATATTAAAATATATGTTAATAATATTTTTTTATTTTTTTAAAATTATTTTTAATATCAGTACATCAAAACAATTCAAAAAATACAAACTGTATTTAATTTTTTAAAAAAAAATTTTAAAATTTAATAAAATATAATTACAAATACAATACCAAACAGTGCCGAAGAACTTTAAAGGAGTCTTTTCCTCCCAAGATCCATGTCAATCGAGATTTTTTCCAGTAAATCCTAAAGAGGTTGCGCATTTACTATATCAATACAATTTACCAATTATAATCACTAGCCTCTTTTTTTTTTAATTAATATAGATATTCAAGCTAAATTATATGTATCTTAACTAATTTTATAAATTCTAAAAATTTAAAATAATGTAAATTTTTATCGGTTTTAAAATTTATGGGACTCAAACTAATGATTTCTAGAAAATAAATTTAAAATCTAACTAATTAGATTACACTCCTCAAAATTACTATAATCATTAATTTTATAAACTTTATGATTGTTCATCACAAAAACTCCTGTGAAATATTATAGAATTATTATGTTCTCTACAAACATTGCAAAAATCTTCTTTTTATTTCAAAATATCCTTGATGTTTTTTTAAACTATTTTCTTAATATTAAAATATTACTGTAACTTTTAATGTTGCTATTTAAACAAACAATTAAGTTAAAAAAAACTGTAAATTATAGTTTTTTCTAACCAAGTTTTCAAGAGTGAATTCTTAATACAAAGGTAAAACGCAGGCCGCACAACACGAACAAACAAAGTTTGAAGATATTCCGAGTATTAAATGAATTTTTTTATAATATTTTTAGAATTTTAATGATTATTATAGTCTTATATAGTTCAAGGAGTTATGGTAATTAATTAATTTACTCTATGAATAATATGGTTGGTCTCGTCAAGTATACTATATATTTCTCTGTACCAAAGATCATGTGTAAGAGTTTGGTAAAACCATAAATTCTAACTTTATTGCATATGTACAATTATAACTTTATTGTTTCAGCTTGAAATTCACAGTTCTTTGCTTGAAACTCAAGTTATAACTTCGTTTTTTTTAGGTTTTTTTTTTCCAGTGAAAAAGTCAATGATGAGGATGAGTAAAGTTGAAGATGTGATTAAGTAATCTAGCCCATTTATACTAATTACCATCATCAAACCCTAAGGCCACACCAACAACAGTGATATGTCTTCAACATGGAAGGAAAAATTAAAGTGTTTGCAGCAGCATGCCCCGTTTGCCATTCTGATTTCCACAGTGCTAATTAGCATGATCGTGGACGCCTCTGTCAACTAAAGAACAAAGGGTCAAATGCGGTCAAATTGGATTTGATTAGACAATGATCATGATTATGTCTTGATAATGGATTAATTTCCCTTGGACAGTGATCATGATCAAGTTTGCTTTGCTGTCTTCCTCAGAAAAGAAAAGAAAAAAAAGGGATAGGGGAAAAGAAAAGGAAGAGAAGGAGAGAAGCGTTTGCTTTTGATTCGGCTAGCGTCTTGTGCTAAAACTAGCTTGGTCAAAAGTTCTGCAGAGGGAGGAACCACATTTTTGTGCTAGAATTTCTTGATATGGCTAGAGCTTGATCCATGCTAGCTCGAACACTCAAGACCGGGCTCATCTCGCCTCCGATTGTGGAGTAAATTATTCGAATTATTTGGAATATTTATAAAAAAAAAACTAGTTTAAATCAACCGCATGGAGTGGTTTTTATGAATTTTTTGTTGGATGATTTCGGTTGGAAAATTAAAAGAAATTGGCATTAATCTTCTAATTAATACAATTATCGAATTTATCTTCCTTCTTAAAAAATACAATTATTTTTTATTTTTCAAGGTTAAAGAAAGTTTAGCCCGACTCGCGGGGTCTGGCGTGCCATTAATCCAGTGAACTTCTAACTAATACGAATCATTACTGTAGATTTAATCAATTTAAAACTAATATGAACCAACACCGTAAATCCTAAACAATGAAAAACCAGATAGCAGCAGCTGGATTGCCAGAAAGAATCCATGCTACAAGCCACAGCTTGTTTAACAGTGGGTTTAGCTTCTTGCACTGACTGCTCTTGGCTGGCTGGTGCTGCAAACACCATCCATTTGTTAGCTAGTAAAAACGAACCTTGATTGCTTCCCTAGCCTAGCCTAGCCTAGCCTAGCCTATAACCAGAAATCCATGGAACTCAGCTTGTAGATGAGGAAACCGAGGGAAAAGGGGACGTAAGAGGGTCAACAAAATCACGCGCAGTGATTTTGGACAAAGAAAGGTATAAAAAAATAAAGAAGAGAGAGGAAAAAAACAAAAAAAAAGTAGATAAGAGACTAGACAGCAACAGAAGTGTAGATGACAACGATTTCTAACGTGAGTGTCATTGTTACTTGGTTTTGGAAGTCATACCTAACATATTACTCCATTTTCTTAATTTCATGTTTTAATATCTCATATATTTTCAATTGTATCCTTCCATTTGAAACTATCTTCTTAAAAGGCATGGATTGGGGGATTTAATTGAGGAGTGTCCAATGCTTTAGGGATTGGATTGAAAAGGAGTTTAGTTTAGGGATCTAAGTGGGAATTGGTGGATAGTTATGGGACTAAATTGAGGTTACCCTTTTGTTTTCCATTAGAAATTAAACTGGGGTTGAAAGCTAATTATGAATTTGAGACTGTCTGAAACGATGGCGAAACTGGGAGGGGCAAAGCGACTGTAGGTAGATAACTTTTTTTTTCTTTTCTCTTCTTTTTCACCCTTTAACTTTTACTTTCTTTACATTCTGGACCTCGAAAAAGACGTCGAAATGCAGATGAAGGGAAATGATCAATCACACGAGAGCATGTGTGGGCACAGGCAGCAGGCAATTGCAGACAAAAACATGAACATGAAAAAAATCTCTTGCTGCATGGATGGAGATAACCTGTGCCCCCACATGTACGTTATGGATCATCTTTAACACTGTGCATCAAATGCTGGGCCTTGAACCTATCTAGCATTGTGCCCTACACCTTCAACCTTTCGTCAATCATGAAAGAGATTCAAGAGAATAAATGGGCTCCAATTTCCATGAGACAACGACAACACCCTCTGAGGGTGTCACGTAAACCATGCTTACTTATGATCCAATTCTTTATGGTCCACCACTGTTGTACCATTCTACACACCCATCTTTTCTGGGACCAATGTTTTCTTTTTCTTTTTCTTTTTTTGTCTATAATGTGTGTTGTCAAGTTATAAGTTTTCTGCAGAAACTAGGGTTTTGTTTGTTTGTGCGGTGATTAATGGTACTTTTTATGTTTGGTCAATCAACAACGCATACCAACATATACGACGGTTTTGCATGTATAATACTCTAATCTTTCTATGAAGTTTAGTTAAGAATAAATTATAATTTGTATTTTATGTTATGATAGTTTTTATTGTTGTGATCTGAAGAAGCAGGTTGGAAATCGCACAAACGAAACCACAACATCGGGAGCGATGGTGGCTCTGCCATGCTAGTCGGCAGCTGTGCATAGGCATTAGCTAGCTATATTGTAAACCATTCTTCAATGGCTTTGGTTCAATCTTTAATACTGAACAGGCAAGAATCCTGAAGGACTTTCCCGTTCAAATATTAGCATCTCGGCGGTCTCGTTGCAATCAGCAGTGATGGGTCTGTGCATAAACAGAATCGGATGCTGATCAGTTCCAAAAAGAAGCAATGCAGGCTAAAAATCGTCTCCATCCCGAGATTAGTGCATTGCAGAAATCATAAAATGGGCACGAACAATCACTGTAAAAGAGCAAAATGGTAATCTTGAATTCGTTAGGGAGGAAAAGGAATCGGATGAATGCCGACAAATGGAGAAAAGGCAAGAAAAATGAGAACCAGAGAAGATTTTTTTTAGCTAAAAACACATCAAGCTAGCTTCAAACGATATTTCATCATTTTTTTTATTAAGGCCACCAAGAAGGCATCCCCAGTACTGTTCCTCAACAGTTACTGAGATTATTACAATAGCCATTAGTAAACATACTGATCACAGTCAACGAAGCATACACAAGATGCTTGTCTTATTGTAAATAAAGCTAGGGAATCATTTCACTCCTGCAGCTTTGAAGCTGCAACTTTGTCCAAAAACCACCTCAATTCTTCTTCTGGTGTCACCCTCTGAACAGGCAGCAATTCGGGATTTTCAGTCTTTCCCAATGCTTTGTAAACCGCATCAACTTCACCAGGACCGCACACCACCATGGCTATATATGCAGATGAATTGATGACAGGAAAGGTAAAGGTAATTCTCTGTGGAGGTGGTTTTGGTGAGTCCATAATGTGAGTAACCCATTTCACATTTTCCTCGAGAAGTGGATGCCCAGGGAACAGAGAAGCTACATGTCCATCCGGACCCATCCCCAGAAGCATGAGATCAAACTTTGGGAATCCAGTCACCGATGATTTGGCTAACACCCCAGTATCAACCAAATGCTTGAGAACGGTTTGGTAATCCTCAGCTGCACCTTCAGCTGACAGGGCATCATTGATGGCATAAACCTGACCGGCGGGGATCGGTACCTACGAAAAACCGGGAAGAAGTCAGGGTTTTTCTGATTAAAAAACGACGGGAACCAGTAACATTAGAAGTGGAATAAGCATGAAGAATACTCTGAGCCTTTAAGGTTTTATATACCACCCTTTCAACATCAACTAAATAAAAATTGAAGGACTCTGCGCCTTCGAGATATCGCTGTTACTGTACTCGTAAAAATTAGAAAGTTCTCTCTCGTACGCACCAGAAGAAATCGATGATGATAACATCACAGCTAAAGAACATTCATGAAAATGAGCAATAACAATCATTCCAATTCAGCTTCAACCAGTTCCATAACAAGATTAATCCACTTTAACAAGGCCATTTTTCAAAATTATTTGACTGATTAAATATTTTTGTTCACTTATCAATCAATCATTATTTCTCTTCTTTCTGCAAAATAACTAAAACAATAACCAGACAAGCCTTTCCCCTTTCATTCAGTATCTCCATGCATTTTAGATTGTTTCCTTGGGACTTTTTCTGTAAAACAAATTTGCCTTCACTTTTGCAAAACCAAGAGTTATAACATGGAAGCTCATTCATCACAATATTCACATTGATTCCTCAGTTAATATTTAGGCAACACCATCAAATGTATGATCACTGATTCCACAGCAAAATGTTATTAAATTTGAGAGAACCAGCAAAATGTTATTACCTTAGAGAGAAAACCATCAAAGGCAAGTTTATAGTTACTGTCAACATGATTCCTAGGAACAACTCTCTCATCCACCCAGAAAACATGCCATTTTGACCACTCTACCGAATCAACATAAGGCGGCTCTGTCAATTTCCTGAAAACAAAAATCCCAACCCATTAAACACCATCATCAGCCAAGATTTAAAAAAACTTCAAACCCACCAGTCACCAGCAAGCTAGATCAAATTCCACTCACACATGAAATCGCATAAATTAAAAATTCTCAGAAATCCCCTAATCCTAACATTAAATCCTTGTCTTTTGACTGTACAGGAAAGTTGTACTTAGCGTGGTGCATCGAAACTAGCTCTCACGAAAAAACGAGATCACATATATTCAAAGAGGCACAAAGGGTGCTCAGCTGTTCAACCTCAACATTTCCAGCAGTATTCCAGATAAGAATATGATCAAATCAAAATGACCAGTAACTAACCTGATGCTGTCAATGAGATAACCTCCAGACAAAACAACAGTGAAAGACCCTCTCTCTTTAGCAAATTTAGCTGACAAATCGGCAACATATTTGGCCAAGGAAACAGCCACATCCTGTTCCGTGTCATACACCTTCACCACTTTCTTGTTATTCTGATCTGCCATGAATGATGATGATGAAGACTTTGCTTTGCAGCAGCAGACAAATCTCTTGAACAGTTAAACTCTGTGCCAGTAACTACAGGAACAGTCCTGTGCTTATTGGTTTCTTGGAAAGAAATACAACGTGGGGTTTTGTGATTATTATGGGAATATTTTAACGAGGTTTTTGTCTGCGAAGAATGTGGAGAAAGTTTGTGATGAGGTTGCCGCTATGGAACCACGTTGTGCCTGTTTTTATATATCTCTAGCCGTCGAACTTGGATCAATGGTTGAATCTTCTTATTAACAAGATTGGACCCAAAAAAACAGGGTTTGGTCTTACATTCTTGAACGTTGAAACATTTTGGCCAAAAATGTATCAACGGCAGACATTTCAATGATCGATATCTTCTTTTTGGGTAAAAATCTATGATATAATTTTTTAGTGAGATTATTTGTAATGATTATCCATGTCTATGTTTATATTAAAAAAATTATTGTTAATAATTGTTAAAAAGTTGCTAGCCCGATCTTACGTTGAGAAAATTCTTGCACTATATGATAGTATTTTTTTTTTACTATAATAGTAAAAAACCTCTTGTGATTTTTTTTGAAAAACTCCTTTTAAATTGGCGTACAATTTAAATATATTACATGATATATAGGTTGTGAAGAAGTTATACAATTCTTTTTTTTTTCAAGAATTGATGTGTTTTCTTAAAAATAAATAAATACAGAAAATAATTCACATTTATTAAAGATTAAACACATGTTTATTGAGAAAATATTAAAAAATTGTTTCAAAAAACACGTATTTTGGTTAAAATCTTTATTGTGAAGAAGCTGCAGATATATATTGAATTAAAATTATTAATGAAATGACATTTTTTATTAAAAAAATTAAACTAATTTATATTTATTAAAAATTAAAACATTGAGAAAAATTTAAAAAGAGTTTCGAAATTCGAAGTTTTCAAATAGTATTTAAAACTTATGGAGCTGAAAACAACACCCTTTTTCATTTAAGGATAAAAAAAAACCCTTGAAATTATTCCAAAATATTTTAAAGACTCATAATTTAAATATTATGTAGATATCTAACTAAATATTAAATAGATGAATTGAT
>Ga0325411_1002760_pt1 | contig 19807 bp, 10 predicted proteins | sample PopdelMetagenome_13_FD_206181 | JGI IMG/M metagenome (GOLD analysis project Ga0325411, IMG submission 206181) | Populus deltoides microbial communities from Bellville, Georgia, United States - Xylem-PdIQD-R4 | ecosystem: Host-associated > Plants > Phyllosphere > Stem > Wood/Secondary xylem...
TGACAAAATCTAAAACAAACTATAACAACTACAAAATTATACATTCATACTACAAGTTTCTTTGACAAATAACAATTAAACAAGTACAAATGTTAACAAAATACATATACTAAAACAATAAAATTCATAATTAAATATTAAAACTAAAAAGGATAGATTTACTTACAAAAAAATGATAAAATCTACAAGAAACGGATATTGTGACCACGTACAAGATATAAGAAACTTAAGTGCTCGTGTTGAGAATATATAGTGGAGAGTTTGGGATGGGTGTTTGGCTGCAGTTTGGGAGGGGAGCTGCAGTTTGAGAGGGGAGAGGTGGGATGGGAAAGAAGAAGAAGGAGAAACAGAGGAAGAGAGTGTCGGCAAATGGGTGCATATAATGTTTTTTCCGACGGAATACTTCCGTCGGTGCTTCTGTCAATGATGTCGTCGGTGACAGTGCCACATCACTGTACGGCTATCTCAGTTTGAATCCCTCGATAATTTCCGTCGGTAAAATCGCCTAACGTCACCACGCCATTGCATATTTTCAGACGAGCTGTATACCCCGTCGGCGAAACCGTTGGTATATACCGACGGTTTTGCCGATGGATTTATGCCGTCGGTATATACCGACAGATTTGGAGATGGAATTATTTCTGTCGGTATATATTACCGACGGAAAAATTCCGTCGGAAATTCCATTGCTTTTCTTTGGTTTTCTGGTAGTGTTTTACTTTTATTCTCTTCATGTTAGTGTTATCTACATTTAATAAAATACATCTTCATCTTTTTATGTATGTATATGTGTGTAAATATTTATTTTCGAAAAAAAAGAATAAAAACAATGTCTTGACAAGTTTTCATCATGTTCAGTTGTATTTTTCATAAAAATTGGGCTTTAATAGTAAGGTTGATGTGTCTCTTAGTTTTTAGCAAGCAACATAGGCCTAACACAACATTTTCAACTATAAAACAAGTTCAATATTGCGTTGATGAGTTTTCACAAGTTTGCATAATGTTCATAATGGTTAAGTACACATGTTTCCTAGTTTTAGGGTTCGATGTAGACATGACATAATGTTTTTAAGATAAAAACAAGGACAATAATGAGTCCATGAGTCTCCACCATATAGGGATTGTCAAGGCTCAAACTTGGTATTTTTTAAACTTAGAGTTTTCAAAATAAGATAATAATAAAAGGGTTAATAAATATATATTAAACTTTTGATCATAAAAAAATAAAAAAAAAATACTTGTTAGACTCGATGAACATCCACCAATAACAAATAACTTATGAATAAGTTTGGAAACTAATTTGAAAACTTAATGATATACGAAAAATAAATTTAGTTGAAAACATATAGCAAAGATAAGTTTTCCTTGGAAAGGATGAGGTATGGGTCATTTTTATCTTACCTTAAACATAACCAACCCTTTACTTAAATCTCTGAAACAAATTTATTTTTTAGAATTCTTAGTCTCCTTTAAAAAACTAGGATGACTCCATATTTTTCTTTAATTTTTGGAGGTCCTATATTTTATGTCAAGTATGATGGGAGGAAAGTGAACTTTCCTAACCATAAATTTTAGAAGCATGTCTCGGTAAATTTGGCATAACTTTCCTTTAAAATACCCAAATTAAGAGATCTTAGTGATAGGTGAAATCTTAGAGGGAGATATACAACTTTGATGTTTTTGAACTTCTCAAAACAAGTCAATTTAATGGAGAAAATAGGGTTAAAAGTTAGGATTCAAAATCTACTTGTTTTGAAGAAAATATTAGGAAACAAATAAAATAAGATTTTGGACCAAAAAAAGAAAGAGGGAGGAGATCAAGGAAGAAAATAAAAAAAATGATGGGGGCAAGAAAGAGAGAACTAGAAAGAAGTCATGTTACGAAAGGAAGTCATGTAGAGTGGAGTGTTTCATCAAGTAATTCCAAGCAAAAGATTTTAATTATTCTCCTTATTTTTCATTTGATGTATTCTAATAAGAATATGGTCCAGACTAGCATATTTGAACATTTTTAACTCAATCCTCTTTACTTAGCCCATTCAACTCCTCTTGGATCCACTTTGTTTTAGGTCTTACAATAGACCTAATAAACACTCCTAATGGATAATTTGATGTTGTAGCTAGGATCGCATCACTTAGTGTGGATCACATAAAGTGTTCTTTAATTAATGGCTTGCTCCAATTACTATGTGATCTTTGATACCTTTTACAAACATGTAGGGGGTTAATTGTTAATATTAAAAAATTTTGTTGTGCTATTATTTCTAGATGACTTCTTTAACCCTATCAAGCATAATGCTCTTATTATAATGGTTAAGTCTCTATCTTTGTGCAAACAATGTGTATGTTTCTTCTCTCTTAGTTCATATTATTATGGACATTAGAATATGGCTATTTATTCCTATGTATTGTGTCAATCATTTCCTTCGATGATCATGTCGTTAATTTAGATGTCAATCATTTGAGGCACCTATTATACATGTTTCCAACTAAAGCTCATCCAATGCATTCAGCGAAGCTAGAATCCCTTCATCTAGAGACATTGTATCAAAAAAATTATTGCAAAATAAAAAGCCAACAACACTATGTAAGTCATGTTTTTAATCACCATTGAACTTATTTATTTGTAATAGATTATTTTAAGTTCTACATTAAATGAAAATAACTTTGATGAATTGATTTTCATTGCTATTATTCGGGCAGTCTTGTTTTCAGAAATTTTTAGTTTTATTTAGCTTTAGTTTTTTTTCCTGCTATCTAAGGTCAGTTGGATTTGGGTTACGAGATGATGTACATCTTAGGTACACCCTTCGTGTTTTTTTACAGTCTTTCTCTTTAATACAATTACACTTAAAAAAAATATTCGAAGAACCATTGTTTCAATGGAGTCAACTTTAAGATCATTCTAAATGTATGAATATAATAGATGTTTGTGGAAAAAGTTTAAGGTTAAATAAATAATATATACTTTGAGTTAATATATAGTTTTTTTAAAAATTTTAAAAAATAATTAATGCATGAATTGACTATAAGGAAAAAAAAGTACTAGGACAAGGAAAATGAGAGGGTTGTTAGGAATGTGTGGGAAAACCACATTGCAAATAGGTAAGTATAATGCAAAAAAAAATTATATTATTGTAAAACTATAATATTTCATTTCCTTATCTTAATTTTGTTTATCAAATTATTATACTAGGTTGCGTGATTTGTGACATGATGCTCCTAGATATGCAATGAACAGAGCCAACTTTGATGACATAGCATTGTGAAAAAAATTTAGACCGAGATACATCATAAAGGATAATTGGGCTAAGTTTCAAAAATTTTTGGCATCATATGATTTTAAAAAATGCTCACAATCTAGGTCTCAAAACAAAAGGAAAAAAAAAATCATGGTTCGATGAGCATGCACACTTGAAGAGCACTTTCCTTGGTGAACCATGCAAAGAGCCTAATAAGAGCATTGCTATATATTTAGTTATTTTTTCTTTAATTATTAATTTAGTTTGTATTTGTGAGACTTTTTTACAAACTATTTATTGTACAGGAAAAACAGTTTTGGTGTGAACATACTCCAATTGAGTTATATGAGGAAACTCATATAAGGAAAAGGGATAAGGAAAAAGGGTGAAAAGGTTTATCGATGATAGAAGGAAATAGTTCTTTGTAAGTAATTTAAGATAGTTATAATTGTATTACTAATGCTTTTTTGAAAAGGTTTAATTGGATTTTGACTTTTGTTTTGTTTTGAAAGATACATATAATGCCAACATGGTTGCTAAACATGAAGAAGACAATTACAACCATCCTCTTAATGATCCTTATTTGTTGTTGGAGACCGGAGCAATTGATAGACTTGATAAGAATTGAGTTTATGGTATGCTTATAGCATTGACTCAAGATACAAGGGTGAGTCGTAGTGTTTCAATGGTAGGCACACAACATTCCGACTTCAACCAAACATCATCGGCCATTGAGGAGATGGTTTGAGATAGGATTCCATAACAATTGGCTATTGAGTTGCACAATATAAGAGCATAAATAATGGCAGAACTAAGAGAAGAAATAAGAGCAAAAATCAAACAAGAAATAATAGAAAATGAGAGCAAATACATGCATATTTGGCTTTACATTTTCCTCCCTCTCGTGGAGCTTATAGATCAAGATCTTATTCACCCCCTCCACCTTTTTAAAAATTTTAATATGTTGTTTACAAAATTTTTATATATGGAATTTTGTTTAATATAATTATTGTTTGGATTCTGTTTATAATATTTTCAATTTTATTGTTGTTGTTGTTGTTATTGAGAGTGTAATGTTAATAAAAAATGCATTTGGGATTATAAAAACTAAACAACACAAAAAAAAGATATGAAACACTAACGAATCACCAAAAAATTGCATTTTTGTCAGCAATATTTACTCACATTTCATTGAAAAGTTACATGAAGTTTAGACATTTCCGATGGAATTGATGAAGGAATATTCCATTGGAAATTAAAGTGTTTTTTCATCGATGATTTCAACGGTAATATTTTCTCCTTTTTTTAATGGACTTCCCGATGGAACATGAGTGATAAAATCTAAATTTTTGGTGTGAATATTTCATTGGCAATTCCATCATTAAAGAAAGTTTATGATAGAATTACGGATGAAACACAAATATCTGATGAGAAACTTGTTCGATGGCATGTTTTCGTTGGGAATTCTGTTATTATTTAAATTGCTGAAATTTTTTTTTCTTATACACTGATTGTCAGAATATTCTGTCAATGTATTTAATTTTTCTATTAATGATTTTGTGTTAATTCTAGGAGGAAACACTATAGCTCTTAAAACACAAAAATCATCATCCAGAAAAAATATATTTGGATCAAAATCGAATCCGCAAACGAAAGATCAGGGAATATGTATCTAAGCACAAGAACTGGAAGCAAGCAATTACAAAACTGAATAAAAGCATAGAAAATAGAGGTATGATGTACGTTTGATTTGGTGACTGCAGGGCGGCGATGGTAGCTGTTTGAATGGCTTAAATTCAGGTATGATTAGTAATTGATGTTCATCAAAGCTTAACGCTACAAGGAGCAGAAGGACTATCTGCTCAACAAAGTTAAATTTGAATATAAATTATTAGGAGTCAAATATAAAGCTTGATATGATAAAAGTATTGTTAAAACAACCTGCTCACTCCACCTTGGATGCCAATGTGTTGCTCGTTCATCACAGTCTCTATTTAAAAGAAAAGAAAGATGCTGAAAGAATAAAGTACTATCTCAGAGGGGAAATCTTGTCAAATTTAAAGCTTGATATGATCAAAGTATTATTAAAACAACACTCCACCTTGGATGCCAATGTGTTGCTCGTTCATCACAGTCTCTTTTAAATAGAAAAGAGAAAAGCAAAGAAACCTAATTACCTAAGGAGTTTGTTTCTTAGAGCTTCAGAAACCTCTTGGTATGCACAAGTCTCTTAATTCTGTCTAATTATTGGGAGGGAAAGTACTTCTGCATGCAGGAAACTGGTCTTCGTAAACAAGAGAAAGGAGGTATGATTCCTGTATTTAGGTTCATTATAATTTTTCCTACACTGTACACTCTATCTCTCATTCTTCAAAAGAGAAGATATTCACTAAAAAAAAATACTATTTATAGATTTTAAATTTAGATTTTTTTTTTGTTATTGGCACAAAATTTAGAGTGTATGGATATGAGGGATTAGTCTGACTTCTTATAAAAAAAAAAAAAAAAGGATTTTGTGATACATTTTTCATTAATACATGTTTACATTTTCTTGTTTGATATATAAAATGCCATAGAATGGAGTTGCGAATTTCTAATATTTCAGTTATAACGACGCTTTTGACATTGCATAAATTATAATAACAAACTTGTAATATTTTAGACTATTTTTCTTTTTATTGAGTTTGCAATTTTCTAACTTATTATTAAAATTGATATCAATTATATAAACAGTAATATATATAGTATAACTTTTCAAAGTATAAAGGAAAAGTGAAATCGCAATAAAAACATATAATTTTTAATGTAATTTTTTCTTAAAAAAATATTAGGCATTTTACTCATATTGAATATTCATTATAAATTTTAAGAATATTGTGCATATTAGTTTTATATATAGTTATTTATAAAGCAATTCCTAACACACTAAAAAGAATTGGAAAATACAGATGAAATATATCGGCAATTTCGTTGGCAATTTTATATATTGATAGAATCGTCAATAGAATATTTGCATCTAAAAATCAGCTTTTACTACCCATTTTTCTTCAAAAAATACCTTGGAATTGGAAATTGCCAACGAAATTAAATTTTTTTGAAAACTATCGCTGATTTCATCACCGTTTATTTTTTTGATTGAATATTTCATTAGTGACTTCGTTGAAAAGTTCTTACACATTCTATAAATTTTAATAAAAGTTCTAGAATGTGTACGAACATTTCAATGGAATTGCCGACATAAATGTCAATGGAATATTGATTCCATCAACGATTTCATTGGAGTTTTTAATTTTTTTTTGTTTTGTTTGTTATGATCCTCAATCCAACAATTGCTCATAATAAACTCACAACCATAACAAAAAGCATCTCTGAAAATTAACTTGTACAAATTTTTCCATGGATAATATTAAATGGATAGTAAATGCTTATGTATTTTCATAGTTGGAAGATTTAAGTAGGAAATTTATATGAATAGCACACAAAAATGAGATAGAAAAAATTTTATACATAAACATTAACAAAAGTAGAAATGAACAATAAAAGATATTGGTAGAAAACCATTCAAATTTCAATTGAAATACAATCAAATCAACTAGGTGAAGTATACCTGATACATCAAATCAAAGGTGTTGAAGGTGGAGGGGGAGGGGGAGGAGAATATGTTTAAGTGGAAGGTCCAACAAGGAGAGGAATAGGTACACTAAATGAGCCCATACTTCCAATTTTATTATAGGAGTTGTGCATTCATTTTCTCCAACTCAACAACCACTTGTTCCTAAACCTTTTTGTGCACAATTTAATCAAACTCCTATGATGAATAGCTTAGGTCGACATATGGTATGTCTAGAGTTGAAACAGTGTGACCTTCTATCAGTTCTTGGGTCAATGCTATAGGCAAACCATAAATCTAATTCCTATTAGGTCCATCACTTGTAGCAGCCTCCAACCACTCTTGAGGTTGTTGAGGATGATGGGTGGAAATGTTTTCACTAAATTTCTCAATCGTATTGGCATTATATCTTTTCTATAAAAAAAATTAAGTTTCAAAATTCAATTATAATTCATATTATTGATGCAGATAAATAATCTTAAATGAAATATAACTATCAAAACACTTATAATGAATGCATCTACTCTTTTATCAACAATTTTTTTCTCTTCTTCCCACCATTACCCTAATTGATATGAATTACCTCATTTGACTCCATTAGGGTCAGTTTTTTATCAACTTTTTTTTCTTGAAAATTAAATGGTTTGTTAAAAGTCTCCCTAATAAACACATAATTAAAATTTTGTGTGCGTGTGTGTCATAGTAAACTCTTACTAGGTGTTTTACTTTGTGGGTAAACAAAATTGCTCCTCTAGTTTGCTTGCTCATCGAAGAATGAGTTTGTTTTTTTTGATTTTGTTTATTGGATCTTGAGCATTTTATAAAACTTTATGATACCATAAATCTAAGATACATTATCCAATTATGGTCTATAATATACGTTGGTTTATATATTTTTCACATCTCTATGTCAAATGACCTGACCTTCTTCATTGCTCTTACACGGGCATTGTATCAAAACATCTCGCAACCTGGTACAACCAATAGTTAATTCATATATGATTTAAATTTATTATATAGAAATTTAGTAAGAAAATAAAATAAAATAATACAGGTTTATAATAATATAAATTTAACATAACACTTAATTATAAGAATGTATTGAATATTGGTTCTTTAAACTTATGTAGTCGAACTGTGGTTTCTTCATACTCTCCTTACAAGCACCTTGTTGCTCTTTCCACCAAAATTTCTCCTTAATTGATTTCATACATGAATTAGATTTTATAATTTAAAAAACTTGTAACATTAAACTTTTCTTATTAAACATCTACCATATACATCCATTCAGGATGGTCATCAAGCTAACTCCATTGAAATAATAGTTCTTCAAATGACCACTTTATCATAATTATGATGAAACGAGTAACTTCAAGATTAGAAAAACATACAACAAAATTATCTAACTATAAATAACAACAATATTATCAATCTAATATAATCAACCAAACACATTAGGGAGGTGAAATAACAAACCATTATGTAAAGTAAAATTTAAAACTAATAACTTACAAATTCTAAAAAAATTAACTTTTTGGGTAAAATTTAGAACTAATTCTTTTTTTTATTAAAAATGAATCACAATTAACCTAAACAAACCAACTAATAATTCACAATAACAACTCTCTTTTTTTGGATAAGACAATAACAACTTAATAACCCATCATTTCTTAAATTGCAAAGTAACTCAGTTCCTTCAATTTAGAAAAATATAATTCGCAATCCAATAACTATCAATCACTTTATAAGTTGAAACATATTTAACTCTAATTTTTATCAATTCCACACAAATTCAACTTTTCCTAAAATTTCAACTAAACCATAAAATTGCCAAAAAAATAACTAGTACCCAACGGACTACCCATTATTTATTCAATTCAGGAATAAATAACATTAATTAATACCTAATTATTATCAATTACACATTAATTTCATTTTCCCTAAATTATCAACAAAAACCTAAATTGAATTAAATTAATTGAAACTCAACTAATTATTCATTATTTCTTTAATTCAAACTTATTCAACTTAAATTAATACCTTTAATTATTATCAATTCCATTTAAATTCAATTATCCCTAAATTTTCAAATTAACCATAAGATTAATAAAACAATAATTTGTACCCTTTAAATTACCTATCATTTCTTCAATCCTAACACACCTAAGTTACAAAATCACACTCATTTCATCAAGTAACAAATTAAATTCATTTACCCCAAATCTCAAATAAACCCTAAAATACAAATTCTACATTAATACATAAGACACTTATATATATATATATATATATATATATATATATATATATATATTAAAAATACTAAAAATAGATTTCAATAGATTAACTTAAAACATAAATTTATGGGTTTCCTTACTTGGTAGAGTGAGGCTTAATAAGAAAAAAAACCAAGAGATGAAAGTTTAGGCCTTAGAAGAACTGTTGCTAGGGAGAGAAAGAGAGAGGTGAAGGTTTCATCTTTATTTAAAAAAAAAAAGATAAATTTATTTATCCAAGTTGTGTTTGAATTAGAACTATCAGATTTTTCTCCTAAAATCTCAGATGGAATTTTTGTTGGTATTTTCATAGGTGATTTTGACATGTTAGAAATGCTGACATAAATTCTATTTTATTTTTTTGTTCTTTCCATATGAAATTACTTATAACAAATTCCCATCATATTTTTCATTGGTAAATTATGATGGAATATTTTTCGTTGGCATTTCCATTACTTTGTTTGAATTTTCTTGTAGTGACATTAACCTTAAAAGCTTGTAAGTTTATTTGAAAATGATGATACCATCATATAATTTTAAAAATATCATTTTGATTGTTTTATATGAAAATAATTTTATTTTAGAATATTAAATAATATAAAAACAAGAAAGAGGGAAGAGTGAGTAGAGTCAAGCCCGTGTATATAGACTTGTTTAAATGGTTTGTCCAGTATGCAAGCCTTTAAAAAACACTCAAGTGAAAAACACATCATCCACTTTAGTTTGTTTTCCTTAAAATAAATTGATGTCATATCGTGACATCTTATCCACTATCAAAAAATCAAAATTCCAGTCATTTGGAACCTAAAACTAAAATTTTTCACCTAAAAACATTAGTTTTAAAACTCAAAATCATTAGAAAAAATCCTAGAAAACTTAATAAGTCACTTTTTAACCCTATAACACCCTTTAATTAGTCTAAAAGCTCAAAATCATACAAAATCAAAACAAACTTTATAGGTTCTAATCTATTTTTTCTGATATAATTAAATTTCCAAAACACATCTTTCAAACTCCGATATTTAAGATGACCCATTGATACCAATATTGGCTTTTTTTATCCGAATATGGCTAGCCAAAATCTTTCTCTCTCCTCTTCTTTTCGATGACTTTCTCTCTCATTTCTCAAAGTCAAAGGATTGAAACACAAGAAAAATGGATTTGTTAGGATCGAACTATCAAAACTAAAAATTACAATAATAAATTCATAAAAATTAAAATTTCAAGGATCAAATCAAATATTTTTACTAAAAAGAAATTATGGATCCATTATACCAATCCATAATGAACATATGCGAGGATCTATAGTAAAACCTTGAGTAGTGTTTTTAGTTTATTTCATAATTATAATTCCTAATCCTATTAAATTAACCATGAATCTTGGTGTTTATATTTTTGAATTTTTTATCCAACTATTATTTATTTTTACTATATTGGTATTGTAAAAAAATATCTCATCCCAAAACTTTAAGCTAATAGTTGAATCTCAATGAATTTTTTTTATATTAATGTCTTGTGCACCCTATTAATTACAAGTCTATTGGACTTAAAACATACACATACCCATCATTACCTTATGCTTATTCTTTGAAATTTAGTTAGAGATAAAAAGATGGTGAGAATCAAGATTTTGATTGCTTGGTCATTAAGGTTATTCTAAGTTTAAGAACCATTTTAATCTAAAAGTTTCAACTGTTAAAAGAAAACTTATATTGAGTCACGAAAAATTATGGAGAATAATGTCTTGTCTAGTTTAAGGATAATCATTTAAGGTAATAACCACTAATTATTGATGGTATACTATTAGAGTAAGAATGGTCATGCCAAGTGATTATCCAGGGGTAGAAAGTTGTATGAGTAATTAATGTTTCCTACCAACTACATGGTAAATAGGTAGAGCAATTTTGGATCAGGTATGCTTGTTCAAGTCTGTGTCTTTAGGAGTAACCCCATTTAGGCCTATTCCTTCAAGGCATGTATATCTTTAAGGGTGCAATATGGTTTTGGGATACAAGTTTTGTCCAGGATAGGTACTCTTTTTGGTAATACAATCTCTATTCAAGACTATAACCTCTATTTTTCAATAGGGATACAAGGTGAGTCTGAGAGAATGTGTGGCTAGTCCAATCTAATGGATTTTATAAGGCCTCAAATTTGATTCCTTATCAATTACCTTATGTTTCAACGTGAGGTTCACTTAGTTTGAGACTTAACGATTTTGTTTTACAATGTAATTTAGAAGGATCAAAACTTTGAAAATGCTACTCATCAAGTTAAAATTATTCGACTTCCTTGTTTTATTAGCCAAAGTGATTCCTGAAATGGATGAGGAGCTATCTAAAATGAATCTTGAATTTTGTTGTGATACCCTTTGTATTAGGTGGTATGGTATCCTTACGAATGGAGCTTTTTTTGGCTTGGATGCTTATTCTAAACTAGGCTATGAGCTTTGTACAAAGGTTCTAAAGCCAATAATAGATTTGAGATAAAAATTATGGTACCACATCTAGGTCTATCCTCAAAACATGGTCGAAAGAATCTTGCATATGGAACACACATTTTATATATGCTTTATTGGGTCAAAGCCTATCATAATTGTCTAGGGTCTTTTTCTATTCAAGCTATCAAAGAAAATCTCTAATAATGAGTGATGGTGATGACAATGATAGTGATTGATTTTATATCTATATGATGATTAAACCTTTCATTTTGCTTTAGTGTGTTTGGAGTGCATTTTGAGAATGATCTTCATTATGGAGAGAATGACTTTTATCTAAGTTGGGGGGGAGTAGTGATGCTCTCTCTTTTTGACCCATCTCTTCTCTTTTTGCATGTCATTTTGACCCATCTCTTCTAAAAACTAAAATTGTTTACATGAAGTAGGTGGTGCCGGTAGTGGAGCTAATGGTAAAGATATTTGCTGAGGAAAAGGAAAGAGCTTTGATTGCTCTTGTATCTCTAGAATAGTCTTTGTAAGCATTCTCACTTATTGTATTAGCTATGAGATATTTAGAGAGACTTTGATGAAGCGTTAATTTATGGTTGAGAGGTCTCTATATATCCCTCCCTTATCCTAGAGTTTTATGGTACCATTTTCGCCTATGGAATATTTAGGTAGTTGGCTAAACTAGGTTAAATATATGTATTATTTTCTCCTTTATATTTATATTAATTTGATATATTTATACATATAATTTATTAATTTATATAATACTGTTAGAAAATATATTAAAAGTCATAAATCATTATTTTATTTATTAATACAACACACAAACCCTTAGTTATTCTTGGACCTGGATATAAAAGAATGGCCTTAACTTGACTTTGATCCTGTTTGTTGTTTTGCGTTTTAAAAATGTTTTTGAAAAAATTAATTTTTTTTTATTTTTTTGTTTTAAATTAATATTTTTTTGTGTGTTTTTAGATCAGTTTGATGTACTGATATCAAAATTGATTTTTTTTTAAAAAAATTATTTTAATGTATTTCCAAGTAAAAAACACTATAAAAAACAACTGCAAACCACACTCCCAAACACACTCGATCGACAACGCTTTAACAGCTCGATTTTGACTTGAATTTAAACATTTATATATATCCTCCTAAATAATTGTATTGAGAAAAATTATTATGCAGCTAATGTACGTTTTCTCTCACTAATACTTTAATTAGCATATCTCTTGCATTCATGTTTTCTATGAATTCTTTAGTCTGCTTGGCCAAATAACAAGACATGTAAACTGATACAACCGCAGCAAAGTTAAGTCACTCAAGAAGAGATCGAGCACTCAACCGACATTATACCATCTTCCAGCACGTTGCAACTCTATGCAATTAAAAATAGATATGCCGAGACCAGTGCATGAGGAGCTTGAACAATGGAAGGCAGTTAAATTCCCAGTTCCGAAGCCAGACTATGGTTTTTCTGAGCCAAATAAAATACTGCAGAAGGAGTTTTATACCTATGCAAAGGAAGACAACTTCAATGCCTTGTTTGGTCTCTTGTCCGATAAACTGGAACATGTTTCATCAGAGGAAGTGCTCAATGTCATTTTCAAACATGTTGCTGCCTCTGGAAATTCACTGCTTCATGTGGCAGCAAGCCATGGAAGCGAAGGTGTGACACAGCTACTGTGTCATCACTTCCCCCTCCTAATCACCAGGAAAAATTTCCTGGGTGATAATGCGCTTCATCTGGCTGCCAGGGCTGGACGGTTTAACACAATTCAAATTCTCGTCAAGCATGTGAAAACTCATCTTAGAACACTTGAACTTGCTAGCTTGCTGAGGATGAAGAATAATAAAGGAAACACCCCTTTGCATGATGCAGTCATCAAGGGTTGCCGAGAGGTGGCCTTTTTCCTCGTCTATGAAGACCTAGAAGTTTCCTACCACAAGAACAAGGAAGACAAGTCTCCCTTGTACTTGGCAGTAGAGAGTTGCAACGAGGAGATGATTGCTTCTTTTATAGAAGCTATGCCGGAAGGAAATTTAGGTAATCACATGTTTTCATCATTTAGACGTGAAAAATAACATGTTGCACTTATAATTATTGATCTCATTAAAACTGATTCTTCATAATTTCATTTTATGTAAAGCATAAAATTAAAGTTATTTCCATGCATTTTGTGTTTTTTGTATTGATTATCTAATTTTTAAATTATGCTGCACTAGAAAAACTAGCGGTCGGCAAGCCCGATATAATGCTTCCCGAGGACAAAAAAGGGGGAAATCTCCTTCATCTTGCAGCATCCATGGGCTTCCTTTTTGGAGCAAGACTCCTGGTTAGTCGATGTCCTGTTGCCGCATCACAAAGAAACGACGAAGGCAACTTACCCATCCATGTTGCATGCCAGAAGGGCCATCTTGAAGTAGCACGCGAACTACTTATTTATTGGTTCGATCCAACGGATTTTCTCAACGAAAAAGGACAGAATATTCTTCATGTTGCAGCGGAGAGTGGACAGATGAAAATGGTGGATGAAATATTGAGAAATCGAGATCTGGAAGCACTTATAAATGAGAAGGATTACGATGGAAATACACCTTTGCACTTGGCTGCAATGCATGGCCGTTCTGAGATAATGCAGGCACTAGTGAGTGACATGCGAGTGGATAAAAGGATTGTTAATAATGAAAAGTTGAAACCATCTGGTGTTGTTGCGAAATTATTGCAAGGCGGACGCTTTGAAGCACCAAAGTCAGATGGAATGGTATGCTTATATGCTGAGCTTTTTTGAAAAACTGAACTTATATATGTTGCCAATGGGCTTGCAATTGCTCTTGAACATCACGAGGGATCAGTTTAACTTGCAAAAAATGAAAATGAAAAGGACAACCTTTAACATTACAAAAACTGAATGCAAGAAAATACATTCAAATTCAGTTTCGAATGTCTACTCACAAATTAATACTGTCTTTGCTTGTCCTTGCTCAGAACAAGCGAATCGATACCAAGCATGAGGATGATGCTGCGAGATGTGTATGGAACAAATCGCAGAAAGCAGAAGTTCGCAAAATGGTAAGATTTTCGGTTTCACAAACTTTCTTTCGTTTAAGTCTTGGCATGTGCCTAACATCACAAAGGGTTTTCATTGCTCCATCATATATCTTAATTTTAACATTATCAATTCTAGCAACTTAGATTTTATTATCATTTACTAGCACCATAGAATCTCCATCATATTCTTTATGAGTATCAAAACATTATTTCTTTAAATAAATATGAAAAATCTACAATCCATGAATTTTTCAAAACCTTATTACAATATTTATGATCCATGAGAACATCATCATCTTTGCTCCCATCTTTCATGGTAAATTGCAGGACCACCTCCCATCACCAATGCCTCGTTACCTTTTGACATTGTTTTCTACTTTCAAAAACCTATCATTCTCCAATAAGATTATAGTTGCGTCATTTAAACCTAAAGGTATCCTTTTAACTAGTATTGTTTGCACCCATGCATGGCTTGTAGAATGAGGTTTCACTCTTTATCCTCAATTGTTTTCTAGTATTGACTACTTGAGTTGTCATCCTGTTAACTCTTGAAAGATAGTTGTGCATACCCATTCCTTCATCCATCCTCAAGAGTACAAATCTAACTTCAAAAGAAAACGATTAGTCATGGGTGTAGAAGCATAAATACTCTCTAGTTTTTTCCATATGCCAATAAGATAACTTCATTAATTATCTCTTATAGCCAATAAGCTTCTAGTAATTGCATAGGAACAATCAATACTCATTTAAAAAGATTTTTTTATTGTCAAAACCTCAGTCACGTTTAATTCTTTTATACCTTTAGAATAAAAGAAAACATATAAAAAATTTCTTTCATGATCTCTTAAAAATCCATCAATACCAGAGGGTTTTGGTTAGCCAATTAAAGAACCATTCACATTTCACTTTAGGTGGCATCCAAGTCAAATTATATTCTGGTTGCTTAGGTCCACGTAAGAAGCTAATCAGGTGATTGAAGTAAATATATTCTAGTATAGCAAAAACTTTCACATCCACATTTTGTCCATGTTGCAACTTTATAGAAAAGGGAGTGATAGATTTCTTTTAATTACCTTAAATTTGATTAATCCAAAGTGGAAATAAAGTTCTTTACTTGCTCAAAAATATGGAATATCTCACTGATCTACTAAATATATGGCGATGAATTACTTCTTCGTTATTATGGGACATTAATAAGCTAACATTGTCATAATGCTTTATATAATTTGTTTACCATATATTTTCTAATTAACACTTTGTTGTTCAGCGTAAGGTAGTTAAAGTTTTGGTGGAGGCAGATGATAAGACTGAGTTTGACAACAATCTTATCTCTAATTTAACAAGAACGACGTTAACGACGGAGGAACTGAACAGAAGGGTAGGGAATCTTCTCGTGGTGGCAGTACTGGTAGCTGGCGTAACCTTCGCTGGTGCTATCACTGTGCCTGGATCAGGTTCTGATCGTAACAGTGGTATCTCAAAAAATCTGATGAGATTATATATTTGTTTTGACATGTTAGGTATGAATTGCTCCCTCATCGCCGCTATAATCCTTTGTCGGATATCATTAGGTCGTGCCAGTGATGATGTAACATCAAGCATGGAGGTAGCGACATGTTATAATTTTTACTCCCTTCTCTGCATGGGTTTAGCATATACATGCATCCTGGCAATCACGGTGCAGGAACGACGTACTGGATTTTTCAGAGACATCATCACACTCCAAGCCTTTTTTCTTTTTATCCAATTATTTTATTCCTTTGGATTGATTCTTTCAACTGCATTTAAAGCATTGGCTTTCCTGCTTGCAAATCTCTTTAAATTCAAGGCTGGAATGAAAAGAAGGATGTACCATGTACGGACTTCTCTTATGGGTAGAGAATAGGATCACATCCAGTTCAAACTGGATAGCTTGCAAACGGGAGGGCATTTTATCTTGTATTTAAATCTCATGTAATTAATTTGTAACAAATAGATATTAAGCTCTTTCTCTTCTCTCTTGTAACGACTTTGTTTATATATAAAGCAGAACATGCATGTCTCTTGTGTGTCTCTTCCGAGTTCTTTCATATTGCAGGGTACTTGACTTTCGAATTCTTAGCACTAAATAGTTTGACAACAACTAATCGCATGCGTTTTTGATAAATAGTTGGACCTCAGCTATGATGTGGGGTTGGATTCTTTTTCTTTCGTATAAAAAAATAATGTTAAGTGTTGTAAAATGTGTTCTAAAGAAAAATACATGATGGACCAGATTAGATTAAATAGATTTGTTTTATTTTAATTAGATGTTTTATTTTAATTAGATAATAAAAAAAAATAGATAATAAGCTAGAGCATATAGAACAAATTAAGAAAATATAATCATAATAACTTGAAAAAAAATATATTTCAAACAATGATAAATGATGTGATTCAATTCCCGACCCATTAAATATTAAATAATAAAATTGGATAGAATAAATAGTTTAATTTCCAACTAATCAAATGTTAAAAATTAAAAAAAAAATCAATTTTACAGAAAAATAAAAAAATAGTAATTGAAGGAATGAAAATCAAAATTAAAAAAATATATATTTTTGATTGAAGGGTGAAATTAAAAGGAAATTAAATTTAACAAAAGGACTCAAAAAATAAAAATAATGATTAAATTGAAATAATATTAAAATTTAGGGTTGATTTAGATCAAAATAAAAAGGCAGGGGTTACTATAGGGAGCTTAATTGATTTTTTTAAGGGTAATTTTGAAAGAATTAAAAGTTGAAAAGTTAATTAAGGACTTGAAACATTTAGAAACTAAGGACTGTTTTATAAAAGGCGCAAACATCCAAGGGTCCAATCACAATTTATCCAGGGAGCGATATTAAAAAACAAAAGGAGGGAATTTCCTGTTTAAGGGGCTTGATCGCGAAATCTCCAAACTTCAGTGACCAAACCGATAGAAAAGCAACGGCGCCGTTTCCAAACGAGCTGTTCATCTTCCTCAACGCCTCAGCTGCCCAAGATGCAATACGTTACTGAAACGTATGGCATTCTCTGGCTATAAAGCCAGAGAAAGAAAGGCCTCCAGGAGGAAGGGGGAGGACGAACTAAGAACGAAGAGGAGGAAGACCAGGGGACTGAGAGCAAACCGAGACAACCAGAGGACGAACGAAGAGAACAGAGAAAACCCACGAACAGAACACAGCAGGTGAACGAAACACACAGAACACACTAGGAGGAAGACCAGGGGACTGAGAGCAAACCGAGACAACCAGAGGACGAACGAAGAGAACGAAAAGAACAGAGAAAACCCACGAACAGAACACAGCAGGTGAACGAAACACACAGAACACACTAGGAGGAGCGAACTGGGGAAAAAAGCAGGGGAAAAACAAGCAAACGCAGAGAGGACGAACGAACAAAAAAAACCCAGGAAAAACAGAGACGACCGAGTAATTCCAGGGGTAATTTTGAAAGAATTAAAATTTGAAAAATTAATTAACGACTGAATTGAAACATTCAGAAACTAAGAATGTTTTTTCCAGAGGAGACACAGATAATACACAGAGAACACTGGACCAAAGACCACAAGAAAAACACAGACGCAAGAACAGAGATAATACAGAGAAGACGAGCAAAAGCAGAAGGCCACAGGAGAATGAAACACATGCAGAACAGGGGACGGACAGGAAGAAACCGATCAGAGAAAAGCAAGAACAGAGGTGAAAGCAGAGGAAGAAAGTAACTAGTCGACCAATCCTCCATCACGTCTTTATCTCCAGAACTATCATGCAGGGGTTAACATTTTCAGTTAAGTTTAGTTTTTATTTAAAAAACCAATCAAATTAAATTTTTATTTTTTTTTAATTTAAAACTAAAACTGAATCAAAATCAGTTCAACCCAATTATTTTCAGTTCAATTTGGTTAATTAAAAAAAATGAAAAAACCAATAATCTAGTTTTGTTTCATATGAAGAGCAAGTTGATGCCATTAACAACAAAACAAAGAAGATAGATGATAAATTGATTAGTCTATACGGCAAGAATTCCAGCCTGTTCAAGTGCAAAATAATAATCCTAACCAACAAGATTTCCATTAACTCATAAAAAAACCAAAACAGTCCGGAAAATCCATGAATCCAAAGAAGATAAAAGAAAAGCAGATCCCTTTTATGCAAAAGCATGTGGAAAAAATGCACATCCCTTTTATACCAAAAAAAATATATATCCCTTCATAAAGTGTTCAGTGTTCACATATCAAGAGTCAACACAAATATAGTGAAAGAGGAAAATATTGAAATTTTACGGTAATGCTGGTGTTGAAAGTTTTGATGATAATTGTTTGAACTTCGAACACTTGAATTTTGATCTAAAGAATTAGAGAACAATGAGAATGAGAATTACAGAAGGAGAGTAGTGAGAAAGAGGGGCAACTTGAAAGGCATTTGGGAGAGAGGAGGCGACTGAGACCTGAGGGTGAGGGGTTGTTAAGTTTAGGTTTAGGGTTTCCTTTTTTAGTGGGTTTAGATGTTTGTTGAATCGGTTCAATTTGGTTCGGTTCAATCGGTTTAAGATTTTAGAAACCAAAATTAAATCAAACTGATTTTTTTCCAGGTTTTTTAATCAGTTTTTTAATTCGATTTTTTAGTTAATTTTTTTTGGTTTGTTCGGTTTAGTCAGTTTTTTGGTTTTTTTCTCACCTCTACTACAAGTTACATGTTGTAAAATGTGTTCTAAAGCATAGAGAAAAATACATAATAGACTAGTTATAGACTTAGACTAGACTACGTAGATTTGTTTTATTTTAATTAGATAATAGAAAAAATAAATAATGTCGTAGAGCATATAGAATAAATTAATGTGTTTATTTTCCGCAAAATAATTTCTGGAAAACTACTTATTGTTCGATCCAATGGATTTTCTCAACGAAAAAGGACAGAATATTCTTCATGTTGCAGCGGAGAGTGGACAGATGAAATTAGTGGATGAAATATTGAGAAATCGAGATCTGGAAGCACTTATAAATGAGAAGGATTACGATGGAAATACACCTTTGCACTTGGCTGCAATGGATGGCCGTACTGAGATAATGCAGGCACTAGTGAGTGACAAGCGGGTGGATAAGAGGATTGTTAATAATGAAAAGTTGAAACCATCTGGTGTTGTTGCGAAATTATTGCAAGGCGGACGCTTTAAAGC
>Ga0325411_1002763_pt1 | contig 19791 bp, 16 predicted proteins | sample PopdelMetagenome_13_FD_206181 | JGI IMG/M metagenome (GOLD analysis project Ga0325411, IMG submission 206181) | Populus deltoides microbial communities from Bellville, Georgia, United States - Xylem-PdIQD-R4 | ecosystem: Host-associated > Plants > Phyllosphere > Stem > Wood/Secondary xylem...
TTTTTTAGGAAAAACTTGTATTTATTTGTAATTACAATTCTTAACCAGCTTAATATTTAAAAAATAAAATTGACAAAGATAATTTTAGAGAAAAACATAACGAAAACAGAAAAAAATTATGTTGGAAGAAACACTGTAGCAACCAACAGTAATTTCGAGGAAAGTTAAAGTGCTTTCCTCACATATTATAACTGTAATTTTTAACCAACACAATATTAAAAAATAAAATAAAAAAGATAATTTCAAAGAAAATCATAAAAAAACCATGCGGAGAAATACTGTAGCAATAAACAATGTTTTAAAGAAAAAAATTACAAAACCAAATTCTCAATCAGCTCCAAATAAAAAAAATCAAAAAAATATAATTTTGAAAAATAAAGAAATAAAATAGAAAAATTATGTGGAAAAACATCACAGCAATCCAAAGTATATTCAAGAAAAAAATTACAAACAAAAATTTTAACCAGGTCAATATTGAAGTAAAATCAATAAAAATAATTTTGAAAAAAACAAAAGAAAAAATAAATGAAAAAAAAAGAAAAATTAGGAAAGTTGAAAAAAAAAAGTAATTTTGAAAAAATTCTGAAAAAAAACAAAAAAAAAGTTAGAAAAAAAAGAGTAAAAAATGTGTGTGGGGGAATTTAGAGTATGTTTTAATATATATATATATATATATATTAAGTTGGTGCTGAAAGTATATATCTTTTCTTTAATAATGAAACAACCATTTTAAATACTGTAATGTGTTTTTTAAATGTATTTTTACTTAAAAATATATTAAAATAATTTTTTAATTTACTTTCAATTATAATATTAGAACATTAAAATTAAAAAAAAATATTAACTTAATATTTTTTTATATATATCAATATACTTTTAAAATATATTGGATAAGGACGCCTTCCATCTTATTATGACCAGAAAAATGTGGGAAAGTATTTTGACTTTTCAACCTGATACTTCTTGCTGTTTATAAGGGTAACTTCGCTAATTCAATGTAGAATAAAGGTACATCCGAGATAGAACGCTCACTTTATATTAAAAAAAATAAAATTATGTAAAAGCAGGTTTAAGTATATGATAACAATATATTAAAATGTATTAAAATAATATAATTGTTTAAAATTTTAATATTAATACATTAAAATAATTTTAAAATATAATTTTTTAAAAATAAAATAAAAACAACACTGTTTAAAACACATTTACAAACCGCCGATAAACATGAGAGAGTTCAGGCCAGCTACGCATGAACGAAGCTTGGACTCATAGGCCCCCCTCCTCTCTCTGCTTGTTGAAAAAAAAGATGAAAAACATCAAATCAATTTAAATAAAAACAAACTCTAATTGGAGTCGTAATCAAAAGCAAAAGAAACAGACAACAGTTTAAAGCAAGAAAAAAGCTAACCATTTACGAAAATAGCGAAGCATCGCTCCTTTAGATTCACTACAATTTTCTGCTTCTTTCTCTCTCGCCAGACACGGTACCTCCTCGCTCACACTCACTGAATTGAGATTTTAAGTGAGATTTGTGCACAATTTTGGTCCGTTGATGTTTGATTTTTAGTTTTGGAAGTGAGAATTGAAATGGCAGATCGCTGCTGTCGTTTTAGTGTTTAGAAGTAGAATCTTACTTGCTCTGTTTCGAGCTCAGTGAGAAATGCGAGTATTAACTTCATAAGCATGAATGTTTGCTATTAAAACCTGTTTATGTGTGCATAGGATTTTGAAATTGCGATCTGATTTGCTTGAATGAATAAATTTCAGATGGTCAGCTTGTTTTTAGTGCTCTTTTGAGTGGAAATTCTGTATTTGAATTTATGAAATGCCATCAGAATTAATTGTGTATAAAAAACATCAAAAGCACGTTATGCTTGTCGAATTGCCGTTAAAGGGTGAGATTGACTTGCTGTGCGAAATACAGAACATTAAGGATGAGAATATTTCTTCCAACAAGAACTAAACGATTAAGCATGCAGCAAATTGTGGCAGTCTAGACAGTTGAAAATTAATGTGGAAAAAAAAAATGAAAATAGTGTTGTGCCACTGATGGAAGATCCGATATTTATCATTTTCAACATGTCAAAAGGATGCTTGGTTTTTTACACTGGAAAAATTCTTACATAAAATGAGGAGAAATATTGTTTCATATAACAGTTATTGCGCTTGTTTTTGTGGTCAAATATTGTTTTACATTGGTTTCTTTTCGTGGAAAGTTTATTTGTGAATTGTTCTATTGAAAAACTCAAATCTCACACCTTAGCGTGTTATTTGGAAGTTAAATCCTCTAGGTTAGTTAGATAGACCGCTGATTCCATTTTGTTGTTTTCAAATCTTCTTATAGACTCTTTGTCTACTTGACAGGTTAATATCCATTGCAACCAGGTTGAAGGTGTGGCATTTTTATGAAACGCTTATATCTCCAAAGAGTTGGGAATTAATGACTGCAGTACGCATGTGTATGACCACACTGAACCAACTGATATTTAGGAACCTAAGTTTTAAGTGCAGGCAGGACGTACTTGGTTCATGTGGGTGGTAATGTGTCCTTTCCTAATGCAATGGCAACTTTTTTGTTGCATTCTTTTAGGGTTTTTTTGTGCGTCCACCATTTCTTTTGCGCCAGGGCAGTATGAGGGTGGGGGAATTTGGTTAGGAAATGGGTTACATAGTTCTGGATCAGTTTCAAGCAATCACTCTAGAAGTGGCACCTCTAGCTATGTTAAAACATTAAAATTTTCTCTCCCATTAAACAGTTCTGTATCCTGCGAGGAACTAGAAGGAGTGGGATCGCTTAATACCACTTGCGTGGTGAACTCAAATTTGTATTTGAATTCTGATCTTTATATTTATGGAACAGGAAACTTAGAAATAATTCCACATGTTTCAATTGTATGCCCAATAGAAGGATGCATGGTGACGGTTAATATGACTGGAAATGTTAACATTGGTCAACATGCAGCAATCATTGCTGGTTCAGTTGTTTTTTCTGCTGCCAACTTGACCATGGATAGTCACTCTTCTATAAATACAACAGCCTTGGGTGGATCACCGCCGCCTCAAACTAGTGGTACACCAGTTGGGGATGATGGAGGTGGTGGGGGTCACGGTGGGCGAGGTGCTTCCTGTTTGAAAAGGAATAAAACAAGTAATTGGGGTGGTGATGTTTATGCTTGGTCAACCTTGGCTGAGCCATGGAGCTATGGTAGTAAGGGCGGTGGCACATCGTCTCAGAATAAATGTGGAGGGAATGGTGGGGGACGTGTCAAGCTTCAAGTGAAGGAAATATTATACTTGAATGGATCTGTCACTGCAGAAGGTGGGGATGGGGGGCTGAATGGGGGAGGTGGGTCTGGTGGAAGCATATTTGTGCATGCTGTGAAGCTGTGAGTATTCACTGTCTGAATAGATTAATCCATGCTTCTTCTTTTTTTCGTGCTGTGGTATGTGGACATGTTACCTGCTAGTTGGACAAATAGGCATCATTAGTGTGGGTCACTAGCTTTTCATTGTCAATAGGTGCTCTTGCATGAACTCCTTAAATATCTTTGTTGAAGTAAGATCAAGTTTTGAATAGGTTTCTTTATATTCTCTACAAGTTGACAAGCAAGGTCTACCAGTAACTACACTGCTTTAGACATGGCAAATCCCAGGCTCCATACTTATTCAGTAACTGAGCAATTCATGTCTAATGTATTCTACAAGTCTCGCTGCCTTCAAAGCGTTCTTTGAGTGTGTGAGTATCCCTTTTTATAGTCTATTATGATCAGAACCTGGGAACCCCATTCTTGTACAGCATAGAGAAATTGAAAAGCTTACGATAATCTATCTACTCTTAAAAGGTTGATTGGAATTGAATGCTTGGCCTGCCTTCTTTAACATCTCTCTTTTATTGTCTGTTACTTTGCACAAATCTTTAGGAGCCTCCATGGTTTTGCTCCCCAGTCATACACTTTGTTGGCTATAAGCTTTGAAACAAAGAGTGGTGGAGTGGGATCGGATAGATCCTAGATCTGACATTTCCCATGCATCATTTTTGACTGGATCTTCACTTGCTCTATGCTGTGTAAGAGGTTCATCATTTTTATGCATCATCTTTGCACCAATTCTTTTGTGGAGTATGTTGCCTTCAATGTTGCATAGCTTGCAGCAGTTTTGATTTGAATGTCTAGTTCGGTGACATTTTATCAGAGTGCATCTTCAATCATATTTTGACTATTCTCTTTTTGTGTTGGCTTTACTATGTTTATATCAATTGATAGCCATTTCTTATCCCCTTAGGTGAAGGCAGTGAATACAATGAAAAGATTCTATAAGCAGCTCAAATTCTGCATCATTTATTCTATTGTACAATTAAATCAATGTTATTTTCTTAGCTGTGGTTATTATATTTATACTTTTTGGTTGAAGAAATGGAAAGATAGATTTTTTTTTATGCTTCTCGTACTGTTTTCAAATTATTTGACCATTTTCTATTCCTTAAAAAGGTTTAGGAAGCTGAATGGTGAGATTTTAATACTGGAATTTCCCTTTTTTTTATGGCCATTTGGGGGGGGGGGGGTTGTATGCTGTTGAGATTTATATTTGATACATAACTTAACATATCAGAATTAGGAAAGAGATTTTCAAAGTAGTATACTGTTGAGATTTATATTTGATACATTGCTTATCATATCAGGATTAGGAAAGAGATTTTCAAATTTTTGTGCTGCTGTTTTTTTTGGTTCCTTTGTTTATGCAACTTCTTGCATCGTGTTTTGAGTGCACAGGAAGGGATATGGAACTATTAGTGCAGCAGGTGGAAGAGGATGGGGTGGAGGTGGCGGTGGAAGAGTTTCTTTGGATTGTTATAGCATACAGGAAGATGTGAAAGTTACCGTGCATGGTTTGTTCTGAACATCTGTATGTAGTAGTAGAAACAACTTTAGTTAACTTGTAATATTTCATTCATGTGCAAGAGGCTCCACTTGCTAAATAAATCTTAATAGTGCACACTGGAAGTTCCTTTTGATGAGATCAATCCATGCACTTACCAGTCTTGAACCCAAAATCTTTGATGGAATTTTTTTTTTTTAATTTCATAAAGAGGTGCAAAGCTGATCTATACATGTGCAATAGGGTACATGTGAAATCAATAAAGTTGGCGTATTACAAGAACATGTTTTCTGTTGGCTATGGGCTGAATTCACCATATTCCATATCTCATTTCCTAACCAGTATTTCTAGTTTCTTATGCAGTCATTAACTTTTTATTTTTTTCCATTTGTTTAATCTTTTGGAAGTCATAAACATGTTTTTCTCCATCTTCATCATGAGCACCAGCTAACATGTTTTCTTACTTACCATCATGTATGGACTTCTTGCAAGAAGATGAAAATTTCCATGATTTCTATTGAGATAATTCTTATGTTTTCTTGTGGCAGGTGGTTTGAGTATTGGCTGTCCTGGGAATGCTGGAGCAGCTGGTACCTTCTTTAATGCAGATTTACTCAGTTTAAGAGTGAGCAATGACTATGTGATGACAGAAACAGAAACCCCTTTGCTTGATTTTCCTACTATGACCCTGTGGTCAAATGTTTTTGTGGAGAATTATGCAAAAGTTTTGGTTCCACTGGTTTGGAGCAGGGTTCAGGTTGTCTAATATTTTCTCTTCCATACATGTATGTTACTATTTTGTTGAATTGGTCGCTTGTTTGTGCTCTCTGCATATGCCAACAAGAAGTTTTAGCACCTATAATTCATATACATTGTCTCCCAAAGCTTGTATTTCCTCAAGAACGCATGTGATTTCTCTCAAGTGAGCCTGTGTGCTTTTACTCTTAGATACACTGGTGCTTTGTAGGTTGTTCCTCCTAGTAATTCATGACATGTTTCTTCTTAAACAGATAATATGGAAATGCTTTATTAGTTGTCTGCAACCCAATTTCTGACTTGTCACATGTGCCGAGAAATGATGCATTTGTGATGGTGCATTTCCACCTTGACATTGCATGCCATCAAATGTTATAATCCACTTTGACATTACTACTTCTGAAATTAATTTTATATGATTATTCAAGATCATAAATTGGTTTTACATGACACCTACTTAACATATGTTTATTTCTGTTGTAGACTGTGAAGGTTGTTAACTGAACTAGCACAGTAGGTTTTCCTTAGAAACCTTGGTTGTTTGAGCCTGTGTCATTTGTGATATTTGAAGCTCGAGTTAATGAAGAAGGTGATTTATATAAATCTGTAATATAATTTTGTTTAGAGAGTTATCTAGGTTCATGAGACATCTTCACCTAGGAAATTTATTGAACTTCTCTCTAGTAGACACTTTCTTCTTGAACTTCAACTGACAAACTTGAATGTATATTTTCCTGTTGGTAGTGGTTGTAAGATTCTTGGACCTTTATTCTGCCATAGTCATGGAAGCTGTTGTTTCGACTACTACTTAAGTGGTTATTCTTTGTCTTCCAGTGGAATCTGTGAAGAAACTCGGTCTTCTTTGTCACCACTTTTTTTCATAAAATGCTACTGTTCTTCGCTGCATGATGAATTTCACACATTCTGAAGCCTTAATACTTTTAACATTGTTTCCAACTCCTTGAATTCATAGGTTAGAGGTCAGATTAGTTTATATCGTGGAGGCAGCATTGTCTTTGGATTGTCTGAATTTCCAGTATCAGAATTTGAGCTTGTAGCAGAAGAACTTTTGATGAGCGATTCTATCATAAAGGTATCTTTGTTGAACAATATTCATGTTTCATTTCTTTATAGCCTGAATCAATATGCACGTGTCTATCTTGAAATCATTCATAATGTTATACGAAACCTTTAATGGGGAAAAATCCAACTTAAGTTACACAAACAGATATACACATGCATAATGCATAATGCATAATGCATATGTAGATAACATATCTGTAAAATACTAAGATTAATATTTAGATTTTTACTAGAAAGAGAAATGAGGTGTAGAAGGAACTGGTTTCCGGTTTGGTTGTTTTTCTTTCTTCCAAACACGTCCCTCTTCCAATTTCTTGAAAGATGCATGTATTGTGAGGGCTGGAATAAGGGAAGGTTTAGAGGAAGGAGCATCACCCCCTCCCAGTCACTGAGAAAAACAAGTACCGAAGCCATGTTGCAATTTGCACTGGATAGATTATCAATAAAGTGAAGAAAGAATGAGATTTAATTTTGCAAGGGCTTTAATGAGTGCCAGTTCAGCTTATATCCTATTCATACCATTGATGTTTGAACATGGGACCGGGGAGCTTTTTTGTGTTACTTTGGAGGATGTCTTGTGCTATCGTATTCCCGACCTTTTTCAATGAACTTATCTCATCAAAACAAAATATCATCACATAGTACATAGTAATTTCTCTAATTAATTGAAAAAAGGTTTAAGTCCAGCCAGCTTATTTCTACTGGTTTATTGCAGTCATATTTACTAGATATTTTCATTAAGGATAAATAAGAGTGAATGCAAGTAATAGAAAAAGGTATCTCCTTGATGGAAAAAGGAGAAAAAAGAAAAGAAATCGAATTTAAAAGGTTTTCAAATTCCTTTATATGCCAGTTTTTGCAGCCATATTTAGCATATTTTGAAGTCTTTTCTCTTTTCAGATTTTTTTGAGTTTCATTGCTTCAAACATTGCATAGATATATCCTGTATTCTCTATTTGAGGAGCTAAAACTTTCCACTCTCAAAAATGAAGGTTTTTGGTGCATTTAGAGTTGCTATCAAAATGCTACTCATGTGGAACTCCAAAATTGAAATAGATGGAGGTGGAAATACTGTTGTTACTGCTTCTGTCCTTGAAGTCAGGAATCTGATTGTTCTAAGGGTACGGTGGTTTTAACCTCATTTTAAAAGCTTAACACTTCCTTTAAACATACATCATGTTTGTCTTCAACCAAAAATCTGAGGCTACTATTTGCTTGTGTTTGCAGGCAGGCTCTGTCCTCGGCTCAAATGCAAATTTGGGGTTATATGGTCAGGGACTACTAAAGTTGACAGGTCATGGTGATACAATTCGAGGCCAGCGACTTTCCCTGTCTCTTTTCTACAACATAACTGTAAGCCATTAGCGTACGGATATGTTTCATCCTTCTTTATATATAGTGTTGTGTTTTATTTAAAATCTATTGTAACGTTGTACCTTGTTGAAACTCCAAGTGCTTCAAAAGATTAATGGCTTGTTCTTAACATGTAATGAGCCTAATACAGTAGTCATGCGAGACACAGATTTGTATACTCTATAACACAGATTTGTAAACTCTAAAACATGGATTTGGAAACTCTATAATGTTCTAAGGGATGGTTGCAAGGAATCGTTCAGGCAGCTGTAATTTCACTCCAAGAAGTATGTTAGGACAAACATTCAAGGTTGATAAAAAGATTTGTGTGGTTTGGATCTGGGTTACTATGCAAACAAGTCATAATGAAAACTGTGATGATACAATGGAGGGCATAAAAACACTATCCTCTCCAACCAACTCTTTCTTCATCTTTTTCTGTAATTTTGTTAGAAGCTGAAATTCCATTACAGTGTTGAATTAAAAAATGGCATGAAAATGTCATCTATTCTATTTGCTTCTGCACTCTATCCTTGTTTGAATTAGACTATAATCATGTGTGAATTCCTTTTATCCTTGGATCTTATTCACTAGAAATTATGGGTACTGGGTGACATTTCTTGATGATGTCTGAAAACAGTTTTAATCTCATAATCACATCATTTGTTTTTCCAGATATGAGTGGTAATTTCTTTAAGATTTGTGTGATTATTCTGTTATTGCTAATGCCCATTATGGCATATGGTCTTGGAGTACATTTGGCAATAACTGCTAGTGACTCCATGCCAAATACAGGTTGGACCTGGTTCTTTACTTCAAGCTCCGTTGGATGATGATGCTAGCAGAAGTGTGTGAGTATGAACTTCTATTTTAAGTATTGGGATATGCTGTATTAATACAATTAAAGCTTCATAATATCTCCCTTATCGTTACCTTTTTTTATGTTGTTGTTGTTGCAGGGTTACAAAATCCCTTTGTGAGAGTCAGACATGCCCAATAGATTTGATAACTCCCCCAGATGATTGCCATGTTAATTACACGCTGTCGTTTTCACTTCAAGTAAGAGTTGAATTTAAAGTATGAATATTTCATATACTAGTTATTGTCTGTGTTCCCAGGCAGATAGAAAATGACTCTTCATGTGGGGCTAATCTTGTTCATTTTCAAGCATGTATAGCACTGAGGAATTAAAGGAACAGAATAGAGAAGTTGAGAATATTGAAATATTACTCCAAAGCACCATTCATAGAACCTAAAATATTATCTCATCATTTTCCTGTAACATCATCTTAAGTTTGCAACTTGCAGTTTTGTGGAGTCATTCAAGTATATTTTAATGTTTCCACACGAAGACCAGCTAGAAATCTCATGAAACATCATATTTGCGCTGCTATCATAGATAAATTGAGCAGCTTTGGCTACCATCTGTTTTTTATGCTTTCAGGGTAGAAATGATTTGTACTGCCACAATATTAGCTAAAGCACTGCCATTCTTTCATTAACCATCTTTATATTCCTTGTTTCGGCATGAATTGAAGCATGTGTTCATGGCACGTGCTCCACAGTATCTTCAGCATGTCATTCTTGGAATTTTTGTAGTTTTAGGGACTCAAAATTTTCTTTGATGTCTGAACAGCTAATGCCATTATAATCCGCACACTTTGGTTTTTTTACCAGTTTAGACTTCTTCAAGCAGTTTGTGCTCCAAGTTTGTCATTTCTGTTTTGATGTCGAAGTGTTTGCAGTCCTTTTTCTGTGCAGTCTTTTAATTTGGAATTATTTAATGGCTTCAACTCTTCTTTTGATGTATCAGCTCCTGTTTCTATTGGTGTTTGTGGAATCTTTAAATTTTAAATATGTGGCAGATTTGTCGTGTTGAGGGCCTCCTTGTAAATGGCATTATAAAGGGGAGTATTATCCACATCCACAGGGCAAGAACTATCATTATTGATACTGATGGCTTGATTACTGCATCGGAGTTAGGTAGAGAGTCTAATAGTGTTATTGTATTTCTTTTTTTGGCTGCTCTTTTTAGAGAGTATCCTCAGCATCCAGTTGTATGTTTTTAATTCTAATCCGCAGAGCTCGTCTTCAGGTTGCAATGGTGGTATTGGAAAAGGGAACTATTCCAAAGGAGCTGGTAGTGGTGCTGGGCATGGGGGAAGAGGGGGCTCAGGTTGTTTTAACGGGATCGTGAGTAATGGCGGTAATAAATACGGTAATGCTGATCTTCCTTGTGAATTGGGAAGCGGAACCCAAGGTCCCAATCAGTCCTATGGAAATGTTATTGGAGGGGGAATGATTGGTAATATTTTCATAAATCACAAGTTTAACAACAAAATTTTCATTTTCAGGTTATGTTACTATTTGTGTTTACATATTCACCTGTGATGCTTGAATATTTCTGAACAGTATTTTACATATCTGCAAATATTTGTGATTTTTTCCGTGTGCTTTGAGTTTCTCCACTTAACAGCATACTGTTTGACATCATGCTTACTAACTTGTGCTTCATGTTTGCCAGTGATGGGCTCCATCCAGTGGCCACTGTTAAGGCTCAATCTTTATGGATCTTTGATGGTAGATGGTCAAAGCTTTGATAAAGCATCAGTAAATAGTAATGCTTCTTTGATTGGTGGACTTGGTGGAGCTTCTGGAGGGACGGTTCTTCTTTTCCTGCAAGAGCTTATGCTTGCAGAAAAATCATCTCTATCTGTTCGCGGGGGCAATGGCAGCCCTCTTGGTGGTGGGGGAGGTGGGGGTGGAAGAGTTCATTTTCATTGGTATAAGATAGACACTGGGGATGAATATGTTCCAGTTGCAAGTATAAGTGGTTCAATTAACAACAGGTATGCTTCACCGAGAGAGGAGGCATGTTATGTGATATGAGAGCTCACGCGTGCGCGCACACACTATGTGGACTTTTCATCAAGGCTGGACATTATAAAATGCTTCACTTTCGCCTTCTCTCTCTTCTCATGCCACATGTATTAGACTAGTTATATCATAACTAAGCTATTTTGTAATAATGGAAAACATCATTTGGAGATGCATATGACATATAAGAAGTTTACTTCATGATGTCACAGTGGAGGAGCTGGAGAAAATGGTGGTCTTTTTGGGGAGGAAGGCACCATCACTGGGAAAAAGTGCCCAAAGGGCCTCTATGGTACATTTTGCAAGGTACCTTTTGTTCTTACACTGCCCTCATGTGGTTGTTGGTTGCTTCATTCTTGAAGTTAACGTAGTCTGGGCAGTTTATAGGCAAAGGTAGGTCAGCAATTTATGCATTTCCTGCATATTTTCAGCAGATTTTGATAATTTAGTCTTCTAGCAGCACTAGGTTTTCTTTAGCTTTTATTCTTTTAAGCTGTTTTTCTTCATGCTATTTGGAATTCCTAATCCCGGGACAAGGAAGAGCCAAATAATGTCCATAAACTTGGTTGTAATCCATGCTTTGATCGTTTGATTATTATGCTAAAGTAATTTCTTTAACCTAAAGTGGTTGACATATAAATAATTAAATATGCAAAAATATTAACATAGTGGAAAAAATGGGCTAGGTAGATTGTAGATATATGAGATTTTTTTTGAGATCTTTATGTATTGAGCACAGATTGCAACGGATGTACTTTGAAGTTCATTTTTCAATTCCCAAAAACTTCCAAGTCTAATCAGCAACTTTGGAAAACATAGATGGGAATTCTTGGTCACGGGATTACATTTCACTCTATCCAATTGTAATTTGCATTGTTGCAAGATAGTATTTGTATTTCTTAAATGATAAACACACACCCACACCCACACCCACACCTGCCCACCCACCCACCCACACATAGTGTTTGCTCGACTCGTCTCCTATAATTAAATGACACACCTTATCTACAGGAATGCCCTCTTGGTACTTTCAAAGATGTTGATGGCTCTGATGAAAGTCTTTGCATTCCTTGCTCTCTTGATCTTCTTCCTAATCGTGCAAATTTCATACATGTACGAGGTATTTCTGATTGACATTACTCTCTCTATCTCTACCCTTTTTAACTGATGTGATCTGATATTTAAGTTACTGGTCCACTGCAGGGGGGGTTAGTCAGCCATCTTGTCCCTATAAATGCATATCTGACAAGTACAGGATGCCAAATTGCTACACTCCTCTTGAGGAGCTGGTGTATACATTTGGAGGCCCTTGGCCTTTTGCCCTCATCCTGTCTGTCCTTTTGGTGCTTCTAGCTCTATTGTTGAGTACAGCGAGAATCAAATTAGTAGGATCAGGTAAATGTTATGATGCAAGTTCAGTTGAGCACCAGAGTCATCACCACTTTCCACATCTACTTTCCCTATCAGAGGTACTTTGATAGCAAACTGCCTTCGAATATATATGCTGCAGCTATAAATGGGTCAAGATACAATACAGCACTTTGACAATTTCACATTTGATTGTATTTTTAAACCTAGGTGCGAGGAACTAGAGCTGAAGAAAGTCAGAGCCATGTCTATAGAATGTACTTTATGGGCCCCAATACTTTTAGGGAACCCTGGCATCTTCCATACTTTCTCCCCAATGCAATTATTGAGATTGTGTAAGTAAACTGGATTTTCAATGACACCGAAGGATATAATTGGATATTTTTTTAATATAATGTTTGGGGTCAATTTTTTATTCCTCAAATAATATTCGTTGATTACCTTCTTTTTTTTCAATTAAAATTCTTGACCCCAGTAGACTCAATCCACTTCTCGATGCTGACAAGATATAGTAAACTGTGAAGCTTTTCTTATCCTGTGCTTGTTTTTCCATTTCTGTCCTGTATAATTTTATTCTATTGAACTTATTCTTATTCTAAGACATGCTCCTTTGTGAACTGTTCCAATACATACCTGGACACACTTTGCTAGCCCTGGAAGTGAAAGCACAGATTGTATGAGCCTCCACTGTTTCCATCTTATTCTATATTTATTAATTATTATTTATAAAGGGAAAACCTTTTTTGATCTGTATGCAGGTATGAAGATGCTTTTAACAGGTTTATTGATGATATAAATTCTGTTGCCGCATATGATTGGTGGGAAGGGTCAGTCCACAGCATACTTTCCGTGCTTGCCTATCCTTGCGCATGGTCCTGGAAACAGTGGCGACAGAGAAATAAAATTCATCGACTTCAGGAATATGTCAAGTCTGAATATGACCACTTGTGTCTTCGCTCTTGTCGATCTCGAGCCCTGTACAAGGGGATGAAGGTTTGACTTGTTTTCTTAACTTTTCAGTTGTTTCATTTACAGAACTTCACTTTTTTTTTAAGGTGTTTTATTTGTCAATACTTCAAGCTAACAGTGACAGTGACTTCTCGTTTCTGACATGATACTAGCACCCACCCCCTTAACTTTATTACTGTCTTGATGGTGGTTGGAACTTGGAAATCTCCAAGAAATGTTCATGCATGCAATAAGGTTTTTCTTATCTTTTGAAGCTCACAATGTATTCAACAAAATAAATAAATGTATTTAGGAGCAAATGTTGTGTTCTAACACTCATAAAGAAATGCTCATGCATGATAAATGTGTTGGAATTAATTTTGAAGTCTAAATTCTAAGTGTCATTTTTAGTTCTTCTAGGTGCATTTATTAATGATGTAGTTGTCATTAAGTGTAGAATTATCCTTAAACTGTATAAATACATGTATTGAAAGAATAGTAATCTAGGTCCATACCTTCTCCCCTAATTTTTTCTAACATGGTATCATATTTAGTTCGGTCTAATATAGCGTTTAAGGGATTATAGCATGTGTAGAAGAGAGAAATATCGAGTGAGTGGATGAACAATCAACATCCAAAAAAGAAAAAAATAATTTAGGTGCAAGATGATAGAGTGCAACAAGAAAATTAGGACCTTGCATTAAGAGAATGATATAAGAAACAAGAGAATGATATCAGAAGTCAAGAGATGCTAAGTGCAAGCAGATAAGTCCATGTGCAAGAGATGATGTGGTACAATAAGAATCACACATGAAGAAAAGAAAAGAGCTCTTAAAAAAAAGGGATATGGCCAAAGAGCCATGTCGAAGAATGCGACAGCAACCACCTGACAAGAAAAATAGCTTAGAAGAGTCATGTTCAAGTAAATATTGTTGCTAAAGAAAAGAAGATTAAAAGAGATGACAATGAGATGCCTTTAGCTAGTCATGATGATAAAGAATGACGAAAACAAAGATCCAAGAACTTCAGGGATGAATGCCAAGGGAAATGGTTAAAGAAGAAGAAACTATTTTGCAATTTGCAAGCTTCCCTAACATATTTGCAAGTTTCATAGGATTTTCAAAATTAGGGAAGTGTTGGAATTAATTTTGAAGTTTAAATTCAAAGTTTCCTTTTAACTATTAATGATGTGGTTATCTGATCAAGTGTCCAAAATTATCATACTAGTATAAATACATGTATTGAAAGAGTTGTAATTTAAGTCAAGTCCATAGAGATTTCCTCTCATTTGAGAATAACAAAATGAGTAACATATAAGTAAGAGTTGTAACAAAATGAGTTGTAATATAAGTAAGAGTTTATTCCTGCCTTCTCTCCTAATTTTTTTATAACAAAATGTTGCTATCCCTAACCCATGAGCAATTGCTCTGTTGTGTCAGCCCGTTTTAAATTTTTTTTATGATATTTTATCAGCTATTGGTTATTTTTTCTAATTAAATGGAAGGAATAAATATAAAAAAACACAAGTAACCTAACTACATCATATATTATTGACATTATATGTGCATCTAGGTTACTAATGGTTAAATAACTCATGAATTGTGAGCTAATAAAAAAATTTAAACAAATAAGCTGTACATTTGTCTCTAATTGCATGGAAATAAGTGGATTATGTTTTGATAAGTATGTTATTATGCTGTAGCATGGCCAATTTGGGTCGATCATGCTAGTCCCATGCTGTACCGGCACAAGCCCATCACGGTTTGTGTCATGCTGGTTCGTGTGCTATAAAACCTTAACCTAGCCCAAGCAATTTGTTGATGTGCCATGCTCTTACTATCCACTGGCTGGTCTGCCCATTCTACACCTTTACAAATTTGAGTCATACTGCACCTTTACAAATTAGGATGTTAAATATTGGTTCTTTTGTTGTGGCTAATCCACACAAACATCAACATCCCCTGAACTATAGGTCGTTTTGATTGACACACCCCGAGTTATTTTTGTTTTGATTTCAACCCCAAAACTATAGGGTGTTTTTATTGACACCCCTTCCATTACATTCTTTCTATTTTCCCATTAACTAGCATGTGAGTTGCACACTTTTCGTAGTAAAATATCAAAATATCATAGATAATTGGTCAAAAACACTAAAAAAAATTAACATTTGCTAATCTTGTGATAAAAACATTATTTACAATATAATAAGGTTATCGTTAAGAAATTAACCCTTGATAGTTTTATGACTTTTTGGTGACTTACATGTGACATTTAATGGCTAAATTGGACGGAATATACCAGAAGGGGTGTCAATTAGAACAAAATTAATACAGGGATGTCAATCAAAATGGCCTATAGTTCAAGGAGTGCTTGTACAGATTAGTTTTTTGCTGAATTTTCTTTTCAAACAGTTTCTATTTGCATTTTCTTTTTACGTTGAAGAGTATCTATTTTTTCATTTTGTCTTTATATGAGTGGCAACTGATGCAGGTTGGAGCGACGCCAGACTTAATGGTTGCTTACATTGACTTTTTCCTTGGTGGTGACGAGAAGCGTTTAGATATAGTGTCTATAATACAAAAGAGATTTCCCATGTGCATAATATTTGGAGGTGATGGGAGCTATATGTCGCCTTATAATCTACATAGTGACACCTTATTGACCAATCTTCTTGGTCAGGTATGACTTTTGACATAAATTAAGATTTTAAGTATCATGTTATCCTTCTCCAATGTTCTTCTGACATGCAGAAATACATCATTGCAGCATGTCCCAGCAACCGTCTGGAATCATTTGGTGGCTGGTTTAAATGCCCAATTGAGGATCGTGAGGCATGGATCTATCCGCTCTGCTCTACTTCCTGTCATTGATTGGATATGCAGTCATGGCAACCCCCAGCTTGAGTTCCATGGAGTTAAGATGGAGCTGGGATGGTTCCAAGCAACTGCTTCTGGTTACTATCAGTTAGGTGTCTTAGTAATGGTTGGTGATTATTCTCTCCATTCTATTCACCAGTCTGACTGGGTAGATAAAGGCAATGGTGAACCAACAAGGTAATTTTGAGAGTTATAATCTATAATGTGCTAGTGTCATGTTCTAATCTAATTTATACCTGTTGGGAAGTGGCAGAGACAGACAGCAGGTGATAGAATAATATTGATTGGTAAGTTGTAAAATGGTCATTTTTCATTAGTTCTCTTGAACCATTTTATTTAATGTCTTTAACTGGAGAGAGAATAGGAATATGCTTTAAAGATGGAGAAAAAATTTGTAAGACAAAATCTTGTAACCAAAGCAACTTGCACAATATAGTGCTTTTATGGAGTGATCCAAACATCTTGTTGCAATGACTTTTCATTGTTCAAATAGCATGGAAAAATGTGGTAGTAATGATACATGGACCAAATAGCTTTTTTTCTTGCTTCTTGAGTCATCATATGTTAGTAGCCTGAAATATTATCATCTTATAGAGTCGGCCATCATTCAAATTACAGGAACAGTGCCTCATGTGCAAGCAGAGGTCTTAAGCAGCTGCAGCAAGAGCGGCCATACTTGAGTCAATCTTTATCTCGCAAAAGGATGACTGGGGGAATTAATGGAGGTCTTCTGAATGAAGCTACCTTGAAATCTCTGGATTTTAAAAGGGACTTTCTCTCTCTGCTCTCTCTCTTATTGCATAACACTAGGCCTGTTGGCCGTCAGGTACTGGATGGCTATACATTTAGCACCTCTCACTTCCCTTTTTTTAGCACCTCTCTCTTGCTTTTTTTTTTTACCGAATTCTTTTACTTTTTGTTGTTTCAGGATGCTCTTCAGCTTTTCATTACTATCATGCTTTTGGCAGATCTTTCTGTCACACTTCTCACATTGCTTCAGTTCTATTGGATCTCTCTTGGTGCTTTCCTTGCTGTTCTGCTTGTTCTTCCTCTATCCTTGCTTTCTCCATTCCCTGCAGGCTTGAATGCCTTATTCAGCAGAGAACCTAGAAGAGCCTCACATGCTCGTGTATATGCATTATGGAATGCAACCTCCCTGTCTAACATTGTAAGTTATACTAAAATTGCTGTACTTTTCTCCCAAACTACTTGCTAATCACTATTTGCAATTACAAAGCTTCTTAAGAGCTTTGGCTTTCCAAACAAGTTCTCTTTTTAGCCTAGTTTACCTTCATTGATACAGTTTTTTAAGGCCACAAGTTATGGCAGAAACCTCCCATCCCTTAATGCATACAACTTAAATTGTAGACTCAGGGCAACAAAAACTCAACACCCTTCATGAGTCTTACTTGAGTTACTCTCTTTTAGTTGACTTAATAAACTATAGCCCTTTTGTTGCTTTCTGCAGGCTGTAGCTTTCACTTGTGGTATTTTTCATTATGGATTTTCTTCTCTCCGACCACCTGATGAGGAAAACACATGGAACATTAGAAGGTGAGGTTTTATATCTAACCTGTCCTTAAACAAATGATTGGACTGTAAGATGAAAAATAACAACTGTCAAATAATGCGCAGTAATACACTGCATGTCAACGCAATATACACTTGTGCCAGTCTCTAATAATTCATTTTCTCAATATGAAGTTCAATGACAACTATATAGTTAATAGTACTTCTAAGTTCAAGTCATGTTTTTTGTGCACCAAGGGATTCTGATTTGTTAATTAGTCTTTCACCCTTACATAGCATATGTGATATATGTAATATGCATACCCCTCTTAGTAAGTTTTACTGTAGATTACTGAAAGTTTTCCTGTCTTGTTAAATGGTTGTGTTGGATTAAAGGTGTAAATTAACTGGTTTCATTTGTTGAGCTTTTTTCTTCATTGCTTGCCTAGATAATAGTTTCATGTTTTGATGTTTCATAGACATATTAAATGATAGAAATTATGTACTTGTTGCATTTGGAATTTTTAATAATCTGCCACTTAGTTTCTCTATTTGTTGGATTCGAAGAAAGGCCACACAAAGATCAGATTGGTTGACATTTATCCCTGATTGGCCCTTGCAGAAAGAAAATTGCATCAGTTGTGCTCAAAACCCAATGACAGCCACATGTATATTTTATTCAAATTCTTCTAGTTCCTGTTCTCTGAACTCTGTGAAAAGACTCTGTAGGTGGTTTTCTTTGCTTATGTTTTAGATGTTGAATGGAGACAACAGATGTGAGATATAGTAAAATTAGTCAGAATCATGTGACTTGATCTGTTAACTTAGTCGCGGATATGTCTGAAAGGTGTTTTAATCTATTAACTTAGGCCAAAGAGATTAATTCATCCTATGCTGTATTGCCTTCAACACAGTAATTTTCCAGGAACTTTGGCCTGGCTCTTGCACCGCTAATGATCACAGTAGCAACTACTGTGATCATTAGCCAAGCTGGTTGGAATTCTGGTTAATTTAGCTTCATTCTTTATTTTTGCTTGTTTGAGATTTTTTTGGTGTTATGTTTTATCAAGTATCTGAAAAGGCTTTGGTCATGTTTGCTGACAGGGAGGACAATAAATGGTGGCTGTTGTCAACTATCCTTGTGCTGTTCAAGTCAGTACAAGCTCGTTTAGTAGATTGGCACATTGCTAATCTAGAAATCCAAGACATTTCTTTGTTCTGCCCAGATCCAGATGCCTTTTGGGCTCACGAATCTAGTTCATGAATTCAAAGAAACTGATGCGTCTGGAAAGAATTATATATCCTGGTTTCTCTGTCTTGTTGACAGGGTCAGGGGAAGAGGCTTTCACCTTTTGCATCAGGCTGTTTCCTCGGGTGAGACTGCTTTGCCGTGTAAATTTGTTCAAAATAGTGTAAAGCATTGGTTATAGGTGTGCAGTTTTCCTTCTTTGTAACTATAATGCCTCAGGAATTACTGGAGGAAAAAAAATGTTGTGAGCAAGATAGGATCAGTTCGTTCAGTATGTTTTTGAGTTCGTTGTAGAAACCACACACTCGATTAAAGATAGTTTACTGTAAGATAAATCATTTTTGGTATTCCATGCTAGCCCTTCTCTCTCTTTCCAAGCCTACTACACTAGGTTCAGATTATTTTTTGTAAGATAAATCGTTTTTGGTGGTATGGCCTTCCATCTCTTTCGAAGCCACAGCGATGGTAGATGAAGAGGCTGCATGAATCTCTTGGTTACAGCTTCGAACTGGTTATAATCTCCTAGTAAAGACGTTTATAGTACTCATTCAAATAGATCTGCTAGTTCAAAATGTCATGGCAACAACCAGGTGAATTTCTGATGGTATTTTTTTGTTTTAGTAGCCCTCCGAAAGCATGAATCTTTAGCTGTTGATTGATTCATTTGGATTCATGCTAGACCTAATGACCAACCAGTGAAATCATTTTAATGTTAGGATTAGTTTTCAATCAAAATAAGTAATACGGTAATTTCTCTTCTTCTGTTTTTTGAACAAAATTTGGTTCAAAATGATTTTTGAGGTTTGTTGGTTCATAATTTGGGTCCCAAAAAAACTCCCATCTCACCAACACTATTAGAGATGAACTCTAAACAGTTTGTTGCTGGATCATTGACCA
>Ga0325411_1002764_pt1 | contig 19791 bp, 13 predicted proteins | sample PopdelMetagenome_13_FD_206181 | JGI IMG/M metagenome (GOLD analysis project Ga0325411, IMG submission 206181) | Populus deltoides microbial communities from Bellville, Georgia, United States - Xylem-PdIQD-R4 | ecosystem: Host-associated > Plants > Phyllosphere > Stem > Wood/Secondary xylem...
AAGATGTTGTTAGTCTAATCTCTTGCATAATTCAATAAAGATTATTTTCCTTTTTAGCTTATCAAAGTCTCAAGGGTTGCAGATTTGAATTATTTCTTTTTTTCTTTTATTTTAACTGATTTTTTTTATTTTCATCCGGTTGAATAAAAATTGAACTTCAGTATTTATTCTATAAAATTATCATGATCTGAATTCAATAAATTAATCTAAATAGATCTAAATTGATTGAATATACTGTATTTTAATATTTAAAATAAAAAAGTTATCTTGAAATATATAATTTTTACTTAAATTATATTTTTATTCATTATCTAATTGTCTTTACATCCTTAAAGTTTGGTGAATTATATCACATCAATCTGGTTTAAAATAAATTTTATTAAAAAAGGACTTCTATTAAAATAATAATAATAATATAACTTGTAGCGTAAGCGCATATAAATAATCTACTAGTAATATCTAAGAATGAATGCAGACAGAAGATTTGAATGAAATAAATGCCATGTTTTTTAATGGCAGAATCACCCACCCTCTTTCCATCAAAGCATACGTTGAAAGTGTCAAATTTCAAAGCGTTTCAATTACTAAGAACACTGTTTTACACTCCAAAATGGAGTCAGCAGACAATCGATGATATCTTTGAACAGTCCTGGTCAAAGCAGAGTCCATGTAATGGTCCTCCGTGCACGTTGATGCGGACACGAGGTAAAATCGAAGAAGGAATCGATAGAGTTGATCTACAAATTTGAGGTCTCCAAACGTTGCTGCCTCTTGCGCTTCAAGTTGAAACCCATTTTTATTTCTGGTAAAACTCTCCATAAATATGGCAAAGCTTCTTGGTTGTGCCCAAAGAGAGAACAAAGATTAGAATGCGTCGTTGTTGTGCCTTCTTTTAAAAGCAATTGGTGCCCAAAGAGAGAACAATCTTGGAAAGATTAAGCCAAAAATCCCGAAGCTTCTCAAATCTGTGAAAAAATAAATGTACTAGAAATCAATTCTTTTTTATGTCACTAAATATGCTGTATAGAAAACAGGTTTTTTTTTTTTTTTTTACTGTAATTATGCTGTTCACTCTCTCATATTTTACTATAAACTCACTATTCATAATTTTTTTCATTTTGATCCTCGAATATTTTTCGTGTTATTACATTCTTTTGGAGTCAAATTAAAAAATAATTAAATCAAATTTGTTGATTAAGAATAAAATTAAAAGACAAAGGGATCAAAATGAAAAAAGCATTATAAATAAGTGATGGTTTCAAAGTTCTCACAAAAAATTCATTTTAGTCCTTAAACTTCACATAGCATACCACTCTAGTCCCTTAATTTTTTTTCAATTCAATTTTAGCACATAAGTTCATTTTTGTTACCTTTTAGTCCATGGTTTGAGAGAGGAAAGAGAGAAATATCGCTTGATTCCTGCTGTAGAGAGAGAGAGAGAAATGTTGTTGACAAATATTTCGACCACCAAAACGATTAATTTTCGTATCAAATGATTTCATTTGATAAGGGAAATTTAACTTAAGTGTTTTTCTTATCTTGAAAGTCAAGAATTTTTTATTTCAAATTGATTTCGAGTTTTGGACCTTTTTTAGGCCATAAATGAATTTGTCAAAGTGTTTATAATGTTTTCTAGATATTTTGGGCAAAAAATAGGTTGGAAAATAGGTTTTTAGGTCAAAACAATCTTCAATCTTGATTTTCCAGCCACCATTGTGGCAAAAATCTAGACAAATCAGACAATGCATCACCCGACTTATTTTGTCGCTCACCCCATCTGCCATAAAAAAATAAAGGCTCAAGCATACAAGCTTTTACTAAATAGGCTAGGTGCATTGACCTGACTTGTCAAGCCCAACAGTGCCTAATCTTTTTATTATTATTATTTTATATGTTTTTTTTATATGTTTTCTTCAAAATAATTTTTAAAATTTAGATTTAAATTAATATCCCTTCTTTCTTTTATTTTGTTTATTTAGCCTCTTTTAAATAGGGGTTATTTTTTAGTTTTTTTTTGTATACGTTTAGTTTTTGAAAAGATTATTATAATTCATCTATAATTTTTTTTCTTTTTATGTATTGTATAAATAGAGAATATTTATTTTTAAATAATATTTCTAATATATATAACCTTACATAACTTCTTTATTTTCATTTTATTTTATTCAAATAATTTTATGTATCTATTTCTATTATTGTTTAATTAAATAAAAAAATAATTTTGATCTATAAATGTCTTTTAATTTTTTTTTATTTTCATCTTCATTTATTATTAATGACTTTTTTTCATTTAAAAACATGCATAATTCTTGATTTATTTAATTATTCATAAACGTTTTGATTTACAATTAAAAAAAATTATATACAAAAACATAGAAGCCTGCATATCCAATTTAGCCGTGTTGAAGTGCAGGTCTTATGTTCTATGCCAAAAATAGGAAACAGTTCAAAAAAAAAAAAACAAATCCTTAAACCTGATCGTAGAATCAGACCAAAATCTTCTAATCCTTCCTCATTAGTTTTACTGCTTTGTTTGAGAAAGTGAATCATTCGTCGATTACATTGGTTAAATATCCCACAGCGATCAAGTACAATCCGTGTTAAGCACTTAATTGATAGAGAATTTCTTGGGATTTTTTTATTTTATTTTCTTGCACTAACTGGTTCCGCAGTAAATCATTTCGAGTTTGAATTCCTCGGAGAAAAGATGAGATTATTGGCATTTTGAAATATTCATGTATTTAGCACCATTAACATAGCTTATTTTGTGATACTTAGATTCCGTCTTCACAAAGGGATACCCTAAGTCTCGACAATTTTTTACTTAGGTCTAGGGTTTATTTCAGCAAACCAAACAAGGAAAAACCAAATATTCTTTCTCGGAAACATTGTTTTGGTACAGTATGGTCGGGCATTCTACAATCTGCTGCTATGTTCTCCTAAAACTACATAATCAAAATTGAATTATCATCTTCTTCAGTGCTTATGCTAACACCCCAATTGCATTGCTATTAACTTCGAAAACAAAAGCTTCACAGCACAACAAATTATAAAAGCCAAAACAGTTCAGCAGTTAATAATATCAAAGTAAAACTTGAGCATGGAAAATTCAAAACCAGGATGGGGTGCGTCACAGCAGATATCTTTGTGCAGCCAAAGATCCACCCAATTTCACATTCTATCTTCTCTCCTGCGTGGAGCACAAGTGATGATTTCATCCACTCTAAGGATCATCTCAGCAGCTTCAGTTGCAGAGAGCAGTACAGCCTGCTTAACTTTGAATGCTTCAGAAATGCCTAGCTCTACCATATCTCCTATCTGCAATGATTTAAAAGATGCCAGGAATCAACAAACTGGGCCAACAGAGTAGATTGGATTACAAACTATTACTAAATACTCAGCTAGCCAGTTGACCACATCTTATAATAATGTGTCTTAAAACTTGCTTTTAATGAAGTTTTTATTGAAGCACTTACAGATCCAGATATCACATCAATTCCTGATGTGCACCCCTCCTTGTGGTGCTCTGCCCGAAGCTGTGCAACCAACTCTGCACTGTCCAAACCAGCATTTTCTGCAATGATAGTAGGAATTGCAATGAGAGCCCTTGAGAATGCTTCAATAGCATGGGACTTCTTCCCAGGAGTCACTCGGGCTAATTCATCGACTTCCTTTGCCATCACCATCTCAGGCCATCCACCTCCAAGTAGAACCCTGCTGTCGATGACTGTCTGAGACAGCACACACAAGGCATCATGCAGGGACCTTTCCGCCTCATCAAGCACATGACGGCTGCAAAAAAATATAAACACATCAAAAGGCATTTGAGGTGAAGTAAGAACAGATAACTTCCACTCCAGAGGTTTTTCCCCCTCTCTACAAGTGAAACATCGGGATTATATTTCAAGCCTAGGGAAACAAAACCACACCAACCAGAGTTGCCATGTCAGTATGAGTCATGCCATCAAACTCTATTATATCATTAACAAACTCAAATTCCACAAAAAGATAGTTGCATTTGTCCTAATTGCTAAATAGCAGCTACGGGACAACACAATCGATATACGAAGTGCAAAAGCTCAAGCTAAAATCCCAAAGACCCAAAAGTTAACATATTTTCCAGCATTAACTGCATAATACTTTTCTATAAGCTGGAAAGAAATATTACCTTGCACCTCTCAGTACTATAGTACATGCCTGACCCATTTCAACACCTGAAAAGTGAATCAACTTGTCCTCACCAATCATAATTTCCTCAATAAGCTTGCAGTGACCAAGCTTAACTGACTCTGGATTATCAAATGTTGAAGCAATTTCACCACCAGTCACTAAAGCAAGACGTTCAATTCCATCAAAATCAGCATGCTCAATTGCAAGAATTCCAGCATTTGCAAAGAGTTCTTCAGGGAAATTGTAAATCAGTTGTCTGTTAATGAAGCAGTTAATTCCATGTGCTATTATCTTATCCACCTTTTCTTTCATTTTTTGCTTCTCAGCTGCTTCAATTTCAGCAACCCTGGACATTGAATCGACACGAACACGTGCCCCGTAGATTTTTACTTTGTCTGTATCCATTGCAGTATTGGCCACCAAAATCTTTGCATTCTCTATTCGCTTTGGTTGTCCAACACCGATTTTCTTGTCAAGAATAAATCTGAACAAGTACAAGACCGATTTAATCATTTAAAACAAGCAAAAATATTTATCACATGTCAATGCATTATTAATAGACACAAGGACATTACAGCCAATGTTTTCTAGCTAAATGAGAACCCTGCTAGAAGGGCATTAGCAAACAAAAATAGAAGCATCTACAAGGGCATGCAGCACTAACAAAACTTGCAAAGAACTTCCGAAGTATATTACAGTAAAAGAATGCTCATGTTAGCACTCAAGACAGGAAATTCATGTGCAAAGGCATTAGAAATGCCCATTCATTTTCTTATTATAGACAAAAAAAATATGCACCATGCAGTGGAACTTCAATAACATGACAAGATTCTTATAAGTAGATGCACCCACCCTTCATCTAAGAAGGAATCCTTTAGTGAACCTCCAGGCTTCTTGATAATTTGAATAGCCTCTAAGTTTGTGCTACCCTGCCATTTCATTTAGCAATCATAAGACCAAACTGATTAAGAAAAAAGAATACACTTAATATGAGCGTCAGAACCCGTTGATAAAACAAATAGTCTGAACAAGTCAAAACCAAATCATAGTATCAAGAATGTAAGTTCAGGGTGAGATAAAAAAATAAAAAATAAAAAAACCCAGCATAGGAGGAAGTATCACAATACTGAAATAGCAGTCTGAAAACACACAAATAGGCAGGCACACCATGCAGAATGACAGAAGAAATAAGATCTAGTGCATGGTACAGATGTTGGAGCCAGAAAACAAAAGATATCAACCTCCCCAACCCCCCCCCAAACCCCCCCCCCCCCCCCCCCCCAAAAAAAAAAAAAAAACACCCCCACCCCCAAAAAATGGCTGGTAAGCTATCATTAAAAACCAATGTTCACCTGTAATCTCATAACTGCATCAACAGCCAGTTTTGCAAAGTATTCCTTATCCTGTGATAGTATTTTGGAACTCAAAGTAGTCCTTGCAATCTTCATCAAGTCAGCCATGAATTTTTCTGCATTATTCAATAATTACAGACATCAATGCCAGAAAATATATGCTGCAAAAAAACTGTCAAAAGCCAATTAACACAAACAAGTTCTACATGAATTCTGCAATTCATAATGATACAACAATCAATACCTTCATTGTCTTTGTTATCCAAAACCTTTTGCAACAAAGCATTGCGAGCACATTCTGCTGCCATTCGGAAACCTGAACAATCAAAGAAACAGTATCAACAAATTTCACATGCTATAAGAGTTAGAGTTTCAAATTCACCATGATCAACTTAAGATCTGGTCTCTATGTTTACAAAAAAAAAAATTCTGGCATCTTTGGCTGAACTGGCCCAAAATTACATAAAGGAATCAGGTGATCAACAAGAAAATTCACTCAACCAAGGTTATATAAATATGGGATTGATGTCAAATCCAATTGTCAGACTCTTGTGTAGCAAGAAAAGTTAAAACAGCTGAAGGCGCACCATCTATGTAATGCATGCAAAAAAGTATTACAAAGAATGTAGTAAAACATGGGAAGGATTTCCAAATTTTCAGCAAAACTGAAAAAATAAAGTGCTCGAGAGCACTAACAATAACAAATAGATGAAAACGAGAAGGCGGGGGGAAATAGGAAGCATTGCAAAGCCAGGAGCCTAGAACAAACCTGCTATTATTGTCATCGGGTGAATTTTTGCTGCCAACAGCTTTTCTGCCTCCCTCAAGAGTTCCCCCGCCAAAACAACAACAGAAGTTGTTCCATCACCAACTTCATCATCTTGAACTTTAGAGATATCTAAATCATGAATTAAGGGTTTCCATAACAAATGCAGTACAGTTACTTATCCAAAGTTCTACCGATCATGTGCAGCAGTTTGCCGGTATGGCTAACTTGTAAGGTTCAGGAGAGATGTTTTAGCCCCTACTAGCAGAAAGTTTGAAAATAAATAACAGGCTCTCTATCCATAGCAAAATTTTCTCTGCAAAAACCTTAGTTTTAACAATCCTGAAAAGAAAATTAGCAATCCATACTACCAATGGAAGGATACCAACAAGGATTTTAGCAGCTGGGTTGTCAATGTGAAGGGACTTGAGGATGGTGGCCCCATCGTTTGTTACTGTGACTTCATGACCTCTGCCTGTCGACTGTAAGATTTTATCCTGAAAAAAAAATTGTAACAAGATGACGATTGTTAATGTAAAACAAGCAATGCTTTACAATTTCTGGTAACAAACTCAGTAAAGAAGAAACCTTACCATTCCTTTTGGCCCCAGAGTTGTCTTGACCAAGTCAGCAACAGCCATACCACCAATAAGCGATGCCTAGGGAAAAAAAACAAAAAAACAACAGAGAGAATGGCATTTTAGCAGTTGTTTCGATCCAAAAATTAACCAAGGGCATCCAAATGACATAAGAACAACAACAAAGCAGCAATGAAAATCACAAAGCCAACCACACAGAGAGGTAATTTCCTCGCAATCTCCTGAGATTCACTATATGCAAATGCTCTCCAATGGCAGCAATATCACAAGAGAAAACATTAAAAGAAAAAAAAAAAAAAAAAACCCAGTAGACAGGAGTTACCAATCTGGCACGCTCTCCTTTTTCTTCAGTAGCTTCACTTTTGAAAATTTTATCAACCTACAATACTCGCCAAGTAAAATACACTAAAATTATAAAACAAAAAAAAAATTTGGAATCACTAGTGAGCAACTAGCATACCGCCATTGTAAAGTTTAAACGAGGGCAGCTTGAATATAGAGACTCAAATTAAAATCTGAAACAACAAAAAAAACAATTAATCAGATCTTAAAATGAAACAATCTCTGAGTTGCAGCGAGATAAATAGCGTGTGATTTTCACTATTTTTCGATAAGAAAGCAAAAAAGAAAAAAAGAAAAATGTGCTACTAATCATAACGAACTTGTAATGTCACAAGGCAATGTTAAGACCTAAGAGCAGGCGAAGGAATTCATAAAGTAGTGGAGGATCAGTGAACTTAAGAAGAGTATATAATTAGGGCAAATATAGATATCAGACTTGTTTCTTTCTTGAGCATATAGAAAGAAAGATTTGCTCAAGCGGGACAAATTTTGGTAGGCAGAGGAAAAAATAAAAAAGGCAAAGGCATGGAATGGAAGTGCGGTGAAGGCTCGCGAATTCCTTCGAAGGGCCACTTCAGTAGTCCAAGTCTAAAAAAATATATATCAAAGCCCAAAGCTCAAAAATAAAATTAAGGTAGACAAGGTATCTTTTCTTATGGGCCTACGGTCCTCATCCACACAAGAAAATGAAGCCCATCACTGATCTACCCTTCACCGCCACCGCCCAATATTGTATTGTATATACAATGGAAAATCACTATTTTAACACTTTGTCTATATTACACTTACATGTTATAGTTTAAAAAATTATTATTGGTCTATAATACTAGTCAGGCTCTGGATTTATTCTTTAGAGGTTACTAGTTTGAGTACCATAAATCTCAGAGTCATTAGAGACTTATCTGGTTGTTAATTTCAAGGTCTCAGGAGATTAGTCGAGGTTTCCATAAACTGGTTTGGATACTCACAATTACCAAAAAAATTATTACTTATATTCTTAATTTTATATATGCACTGACAATTAAAATCCTCATCATAAAAAATCAACAAAAAATTGATTATTTATAAGATTACCATTATTTTTTTATTTAATTACTAAAGGCCTTTGTAATATTAATATTATAACTTCTTCACCAAACTAAAATTACAACTTTGCCAAAAATTAAAAATAAAAGACTAAAACTTTGTATTGTCCACAAGTTTGGAGCCTAAAAAATAATTACTACTAACTAAAGATCAATATTTACAAGGAAAGATGTACAGCAATTTGCATTTGAGTATGAATTTAAAATAATCCATTATACTTTTTGTTATGCCCAAGCCAATGACATGTAGATACAACCAACAAAACTTTGATCCTAAATATTTAAAAAATTTGGTTAGAAAAAATCATAAAGCTTGGCATGGTGTTTTGTTTCATAAATATTATAAGCATATAAGATTTCACATAAGTCTGCATTATAAACCTTATCATTTACCCTAACATATGATTATGATGCCATGTACTATAAAGCTTAAACTACAATTACCTAGAAGGGCTACATAATGTAATATGGATTACTCATATCTCAATTAGCTAAGTTAAAAGGACTCAAATGAGATAAGACTTCATTAATTAAATCATTTACTATTACACAAGAGAGGTTGAAAGGGTATAAAATAAACATGTTCGATCAAAACATTCTCAATAAGTGATCTTATATGGAAAGTCATACTAAAAATTATCCATAAAGATCCAAAATATGGCAAATGGTCCTTTTACTATAAGGGTCCATAAATTGTTGCCAACGTTCTCAAATGAGGTGCATATCATCTAATAAATCAATGTACGAAAATACATTATAAATCGATCAATGGTTAATATTTGAAGAAGTATTATTTCTACATCAAGAAAATATTGAAATATGATACTCCAAAAGAAATTGAAGGATCAATATGGAGATCACAATCATAAAATTGATTTAGATTTATGTTGATCGTACTTTAAGCCTGATTAGTTAGGATTTCTTTCATATTTTGGATTAAAATTTTTATTTCTCTAACTATAACATGATTTAAGTTATTGGTTAAAGTATAGTTAGTTAATAGAATTGAACAACATTATTCAAAGAATTAAAGAACAAGTATAAAATTGAATTTTATGAAAGGATTTTAACTAAAAGTTCAATCTATACAATAAATATTGTTCATTAAAGGAAACTGCTACCTATTGTGGCTCTAATAGTTTTCAAAATAATATTAACACTATGAAAGTCACTTATAGATTTCTTTTTTATCTTGCCTTTTTCCCTTAACAAGTTATAACATGGTGTTAGTTAACTTTTGGAAAGAGAAGTTATTTTTTAAATAATTTTTAAACTTAGTTTCTCTTAGAGTCAAATTAGTCTTGGCTATATTAAACTCCTCTTTGGCTTTGGCTAGTTCATCTTTTAAGTGGATCAGCTTAACCTTTTAAGGTTAAACCTATGTTGGTAAATCTTTAAAGGACTCGTTCTTTTAACTTTAAAGTACTCAGCATCGTCGGACCACTTCTAGTTTTCCAAAGCCAAACATATCTATTGTAGACTTTTTAATGTTGGTAAGAAATTCATATAGGTACAGTAAGGCTTCCCATAAGTATTGGTATTTTATATTATAGGGGTCTACTCTAAATGACCAATAGTGGCTTAATTACTTAAAAAGTTATTTCATTAGGCAAGAATGATCAAGACTTCTTTGATCTTTGCCAGGAAGGGCTTTTTAGATTAACTATCTTTATAAAGGTCTAATTTCAATGAAAAGACTTCTAAAGTTGAAGAAGTAGATAATCATAAAGGAAAAGTCATTTATGGTTCCTTGACAAGATAAAAAGAAGAGCTTTTGTTAGTATTAAAAACCATAACAAAAATAAAATTTGAACCAATTATAGAAACTTATATAATAGAAAAAAAAAGGAGTCACCAAGGTTGGTTAACCTAATGACATAACTTCTTTATATTCACTAAGAGGTATAAAAGAACTAGTTCTTTTGTTTTCTTCGATTATTGAAAGATAAGGGATTTCAGCTTGAAGACTCCTTAAAAACATCAACTATATTATCAACAAGAAGAGTATCGATCATTGATATAAGCTTCTCTAATAGAGTGATTGTAACTTGATTACACTCTATATATACTTTATACCGTGGGAGAAGAAAAACAAGGATTGTCTCTTCATGAAAAATTGAAACTTATATAGTATTAGGAGCAGTTGTGTTAGTGGCTTTGTTTCCTTTATATCTTTCATTGATGTTACTCTTATATAGTATTAAAAGAATTTTTCTTAGCAATGTTTTAACCCTTGCAAGAATAGTTTTAGTTGTTTTACAAACATTCTTGACACTAAAGGCAGGAACTCTAAAAGGTTTTATTATTATAGGGATAAATTAGTACTTGGAAACATAAGGAGTTTCCTTTAATACAAGAGCATCTTACTGGGAAGTAGTAGTAAAGACTAAAGACACTTTTAAATTTTGTTTAGTTCTTTTAGTATCAGTGGTAATAGGTGGTGGTGAAGGATTTTGATCAACATCACTAGAGGAGGTTGATATTATAACAAGGTCATTTTAGATTAATTAATAATAGAAAATTTTGGTGTTTTAATAGCTTGAGTAACTAGGACCTTTATACTAGCAATAACAAGTAAAAAAGTAGTCTCTAATGAGGGGCGTCACTCATTTAAAAACAAGTATAGGTAACCTCCATTATTATATCCATTGAAGGAACTATAAAAAAAGGAGCAACTAGAGAAACTAGCTTTAATAAAAAAAAATAAAAAAATTAAGAAATTGGGTAAATCAAAGTGTTAAATAATAAACTGAAGTTTAGGAGACCTTAATAAAAAAAAAATTACCTTAAGCGTGAACCTTAACTTAATGATAAGAACCTCATTCTTTTCTTTTTTAAATTTATAAGGATTTTAAGGCTATGAATGTTCCATTATTAGTTGAATTTAAGGATCAATTATAGGTTGGCAAGCTATATATAAAATCATTGTTGAAACATTAAGGAAACAGATGTAATCAAGATTTATAAAATTTGGACGTTCTTACTTAAAATTTCAAATATATGTCTTTTGTTGAATATTGGGGGATGACTCTCAAGGATTTTGCTTTTGTTTTTCTTACTTGTTGGCTTATTATAAAAAGAAACTTTGTTGCCATGACATTTGAATAAGCATTATAGAGGAGATCTTGAGTCTTGCTACACAAAGAACATAAAGAGAGGAACCATATTGGATGACTTACTACTAGCGAGAAGTACTTTACTTGGTAATTTTTAAAGAATTAATCTTTTAGTTTAGATACTTCTTTTACCTACTTTAGATTAATAAATGTTATACTATTTGGACCAAATTTATTCACACCATAAAGCATGAGAAAGTTGTATAATGAAGGAACCCTAATTATATAGCTACTAAGTAAGGGTTTAAGGGTTTACAAGAATAACAATTATTCCCTCGGATAAGATCTATCACCAACCCATATGGTAGATCTTTACAGGTCATGATGTTTTTCTAAACTATAGTATTATCCTTTTTTTTTTATTTCAACTTCTATTTTCTAGAGTTAGAGAAGTAAGATTCATTGAGGTTCTGACCTTATTGATGCTAAAAGAGATATTGTTATATCACTTATATCTACTAGATTGAGGAAAGTCTCTATATATTCCTTAAATAATAAATCTTAGAATGAAGATCATAATAGGTTTTTCCTTATGGATGTAAAGTTTAGGTCAAAGATCATCCTTATATCACTAAGCCTTATATAAAAAAATAGCTTCTCACCTACAATAACACTTTATAGATGTTTCTTTTCATCATGAATGATGTTTTTTTGCATTTGGCCTAACACTCTTCTAAAGCCATACAAATATAGCTTGCAATAAAAGGGTATAGAGCTGTTATCCTAACATCTACCAAAGCTATTTTTATTTTTAAGTATGATTTGGTATGATTTTTTTTAGAGCATATAAGGTGTATACATACCTAATACAATATAAAAGTTGTTTTTTAAAGATAAAAAGTTTGATGTTTTTTTTTAATAAACACATTAAATTCAAGTACACTCATTATCAAATCTTTGAAAGAATTGGTATCAATCAATATAAAAGGCATAAAATTCATTTTCAATTAGGTAAACTCCATTTTTTATAGCCAAATCATATAAAAGCATTGTTGGACTTTGACTATGATAGAAAAATGACAATTACCATGTCTTTGTTGGGTTTGAAATAGAGTTTAGATAGTTAGATTACATCAATAATATTTGAGCGTCTTGATTTGTTATCAAAATGGTGTTGCTTTTTATTAACCATTTGAGATATTCGATGATATTACTATTGGGCTATTAAAGAATTGTTTTCTTCAGGTATCAGATTTAAGTGACCATCATAAAGGGAATTTTTTTTCTTTCTTGATGTCTAGAGTGAAATATTAGTCTTCTTCATGTTTAGGTACCTTTTTATAGAATTGTCCTAAAAGTTCCCTTAATAATTCTTGTAAATATTGATGATAGACTACTTGACTTGGGTAATTAGTTTACAAAGTTTTGATAATGAAAAATGATCATAAGTTTTGTTGGAATAAAGCTACAAGGTTCCATTTTTATCTTAAAGATAAAAAAGAGTGTTTAGGATTCTTGGTTGAATCTATAAAATATAAAATAAAATTATAAGCCTGTAAATAGAGGTTAGGGGTTTTTCAAGTGAAAAATAAATAATTGGAAGTAGTTTAGAAACTTAAACATGGCCCCTAAAAGCTATACCACATTTCATCTTTAAACTGAATTGATTGGATGGAATTTTTTATTTGTCAAACATGTTTTAAAAAAGGTTGATGATTTTTAATGAACAATGACATTTTCCACATCAAAATTTATTAATTCGATCAACGTATTTCAAGTTTAGATTTTACAGGAAAATATTCTTTTATTTGAAAAATAAAAAAATATAAGGGAAATTATTTATACTAAAAATAAACATCCATATATCAAACATATAATAACAATGATTGTTTATAACAAACAAAAGAAGAGAGCTACAATGATCAAGTATAGTAGGATTGACCATATTAGAAGAGTTTTGATTAGACATGAGATTTGAGGAATTAGTCAACCAAGAGATTAAGATCCATAGTTAGCTAAGGAAAAATGATCAACCATAAAAGTTTAAAGGTGCACAAGAACTAAAAAGCCTAGTACTATTTAGTGTAAGAGTCATTAATAGAACAACTAGTAAGAATCCATAAGATTAGTTTATGATTCAAATGGTATCAATAGATACGTATTTTAGATTGCATTAGAATCCAATAAAGTCTCTTTACTTGATACATTTATATAAATTAGGATTTACAGGTTTAAACAAGATTTAAATTTTGTATCAATATATAAAAGGTCACATAGTCACTTTGAACAATAACTAGAACCATATATACAATTTTAATATATATATATATATTATTCTTTCCTCTAAAGGGTTTTTATTGCTTTTTTTTTCAGGTTTCCTTTATTTTCCTATGCATAGATTTATTCAAATTATTTATCTTCTTAATTTTAAACATGTTATTTTCCTTGTGTAGTGTTGTTACGAAGAAAATTACCTTTTTTAAAGCTTTGAACTCTTAGATCCCTATATTTTTCTTGATTTTATAAGGTTTTTAGATGTCTCTTATTAGGATTAAGTTCCTATTGTATAGTTTTGCCTCATTAGAATATAGAAGTGATAAACCGATGTCATAACCTAATTCTAGGTTATTCCCCAAAAATCAAATTTTTTTTCAAAACAAAAATGAAAAAATAAAATAAAGGCTGGCAACGTGAAGAAAGTAGGCCGGAAAATCAAGCTGTAATTTTGGAGAAAATTCAAGGCCTAATTGTACCCCATTATACCCAAAAATGGAAAAAAAAAATGCAAATTCAAGGTCAAATTAAATGATTTTGTATAAAAATTAAGTCCAATGACATAATTAAATTTTTTTATAGGCCAATTTGATTTAATTATGGGCCAAATTGAATTTTAATTATGTTTAAGAATTAATTTTGGTCCAATTAAAGGATTTAATTAAGTACAAGGACTTAATTATACTTTAAATGGGTCAAATTAATTTTATTTAGGGCTTAACTGGTGAAAATTTTAGTTTGGGAGCCTAATTTGGGTTTAATTGAGAAGATTGGAATTTTAAGAGACTAAATTTAGTTTTTACCAAGTTATTTGATTGAAATCAGGGGCAAAATTGCAAGACAATTGAAGTTTTGGGGTCAATTAGGGGCTAAATTGAAGAAATCCTAGACCAAGGACTATATTGCAAAAGGCGCGTAAATTCAGGGCTCAAACAGTGATTCATCAGGGGCTTAATTGCAAAAGTTTAAGGTCAATTAGGGGTTCAATTGAAAGCAATTGAAAGAGGAAGGACTGAAATGAACTTTGGCCAAAAACAGAATACTGGTACTGTTCATCTTCTTCTTTAATTCTCTGAAATAGCTGGTCCAGTTACCTACTTTACAATTGCATTTAATGTACCTAACGTCCACCAAATTTGCCAAAACTTGCACGAAACTGATCACTGGACATCCCTCTACGTCCGGGTATGGTCGTCACCGGCTCACTGCAAATAAACGGACGTGGCACCACCCCAAAGAGGCCAACTTAGGCAACCTGCAGCTGCAGATTTGACAATTTGACAATGCATCATGCCTACTTTGAGTCAACGGTTGGGATACTTCTCAACTGAATCAAGGGCTAAAAGTTTTCCCAGTGTAGATAAGATTTCCCTCTTCCACCGCCTATAAATAACGGTGGATTTGATGGCCTGAGAGAGAAGAAAATTGGGTCCAAAGGAAGCCAAAAAACCAGCCTTCCTCCCTCTCCCCGCTGCAGATTTTCTTCTTCTGTTTCTTCTTATTTCTTCCTTCGTCACAGGAAACCAGCACCGTCACCATTTCTTCCTCCAGCTCCGCCTTGAGCAACCAGCACCACCAAGCTTTGCCAAGACCACCGACCAGCCATCATTGCGTCTGTAATAAGCCACCGTGAACGTCTTTCTCTCCTCTACAAGACGTTCCTTCTTCCTTCTCTCTCCACCGTGTCTTCGGCCCCTGAAGACCCCGCAAACACCTTTCTCCTCCACCAACAGATGGCAGTGCAGCCTCCCTGCGAACCCAAATCCACACCAGTGGAAGATTAGCCACCGCGACCGCCGGTCCCTCTCCTCTTGCAGATTTTCTTCTCCGTCATCCTCGGCCAGACCACCACCACGCTAGGTTGTCAGCCCTCTCTCCCCTTCCCCTTTTTCTTTTTCTTCGCCGTCTCTGTTCACGCATGAACAGTGGGCGTGAATTATAATTCACGTCTACTGTTCATGTAGTGGACTATATCTATTTAAAAAAAAATCAAAATTTTTTTTAAAAAATCATTTCAAAAAATTATGGTTTTCTTAAATATTTTTCTACCAATTTTTCATTATATCGGGTTGTATATTTACACTGTAAAATACAACTCCAGTATTAAAATACTCGGTTTTCTCTGAAATATTTAAAAAAAATTCAAAACATTTTCAAAAAAGAAAAAAAAAATATTTTGTTGCATACGGCCAAATCCTAAAATTTTTCCAAGCATATTTTTCATAAAAAAAAACAAAAATTGCATCTTTTTCCTGTTTTTTAATTAAAATAATCCAAAAATAGATATCATAACTAGTTTATGATCATCCATTAGGATTTGGCTAAAATATCAAAAATATTTTTCCAATATTTTTTTTTAGAATCCAGATGTAGACTTTAATATTTTTGGGGTGTAACATTACATGATAAAGTACACCCTCAAGTATTAAAGATACAAGGTGTAAAAATGTGATGCTAAAATTAAAACTTTAGAACGGTTAGGATTTAACCCGATAAGGTAGAGACTCTCTCTTGAAGAGAGATCTGCCTTGAGCCTTAGAAAATACCAACGAATAGAAACCCGACTTAGAAAAAACAATCAAACAACAATGCAGCTTACCTTAGGTAGGGTGTACTGGGGGTGATGCATCTTCTCCTTGCACAACCAGTCCCTTACCTAGCCTCTCGCAGACCATATATTCCTAGTGACCATAATACTAGGTAGCGACTCCTAAATATTAATCATAATTTTATGATTAAATCCAAAAACTCTTCCCAACACACAATACCTCACAACAGGAGGCACGACAGAAAGCCTCCGTCGTCACCAGACGACATCGCACCGGCGCTCGCGCATCCCGCGACAACTGATATCATATTTATCAAAAGAATATTTGAGTGATCAACAACCCTACAAAGTCCTTTATAAACATCAGTCATGACTAATAATGTTTTTTTGTCCTAAATATCTTAGAAAAATTCTAGTTTTATATCTTTTACACAATTCATCTTCTAAGAAAACATAATTGGATGCTTTTAGTAAATAACCTTTAAAAATTTTATGAAGGATCCTACACATAAGATTTGATTTCTTCTCCTTAATCATTTTATGGATCAATGCCACTTGATTTATTGAGACATTCTACTTGTTACTTGATAAAAAAGTTTTACAATAGTTTTATTTTACTATTTTGTGCTTTTCTTACCATATAATATGAACCTTTTCTTATCATCATTACATCCTTACTGAATATTATCTATGTTGGTCAATTAATAATTCTCATATAAATGAAGTCATGATGATCGATGACCATTTTATATCTTGATCCATATTAAGCCAAGTTAGTGATTTATATACTATTTTCTCTTACAAAAAAATAATTAAATTAGAAAATCTATTAATAAGATGTTTGTTCACCGTATAATATAAAGTTAGCGTAAGATATTAACACTTGTACTTACTAGCCTACTTTTTTATAATAAGTAATGAATCTCTTGCTACTCTAGCTGATTAAGCTTTTAAATCTATAAGTATCTTTAAAATTATGATTAAGGCCTCATATACAGCTTGATTATTAGTACAAGAAAAATCATGCTAAAATAATAAAACCATTTTATGACCTTTTAGAGAAATTATTAACACCTATGCACAAGCTTTATTTTTTGTTTTTAATGCATCAAACCATAACATCTGTGAAACAAGTCTTGCGATAACAACGTTCATATCTTATTCTAGTTCATGGTCGATATCAAAGCAATGGTGATCAACTAATAAATTAGTCAAAGTTTGACTTTTACTATTCTTCATGGAATACAATGTAAATCAAGTTCAAACAATGTTAATATCTAATTACCAATTTGATCGTGAGAGAAAGGTTTGGATAATATGTATTTTATCAAATTTATTTTATAGTATACATAGTTCAACTATTAGTATGTACCAATATAACTTTACAACAATAAAACATAAGGATAAACAAAGTTTTTCTATTAAAATATTTCATTCTTTAATCTCTATAAAGACATCATCGAGATAATTGATAGCTTGTTCACAGCCAATTTCATTTTTCTATGCAAGCATTTTTCTATTCAATCTTTGTACAACTAAAATATATAGCCTCAAAGGCTTTGGTATGGTCAACGCTAAAGGTTTAGTTAGATAAGTTTTTATTTCTTGAAATGCAATTTGATATTAATCCATTGAAACTTATATATGTTATTCCATCTTGGTAGTTTAGTAAATGACATAATCTTTTTTAAAGAGTTTGATATAAACCTTTTTAGAAAATTAATTTTGCCTACAAAGCTATACAATTTCTTTTTTATTTATGGAGGTCAAGCTTTCATAATCCCTTTTACTTTGTTTTTGTCTACCCGTATTCATGCATGCAAAAGGCATATTTTAATGAATTTATCTTGAGATTATGCGTTCACATTCATTCAAGGATATAATATAGCTTGTCTAAATAAATAGATTTTTATTTTTATTTCATTATAATATCATTAATATAAACCTCTATGTTATGATTAATTATGTTATGAAAAATCAAAATCATAGCTTTTTATAAGTCACACTAATATTATTAAGGATAAATAACATCATTATCTACTCATATATTTTTAATGAGCCAGGACATCTAAAAGCGGTCTTTGAAATAACTTTTCATTGATGAAAATTTGATTATAACCTGAATAACTATTCATAAAGCTAAGGATGTCATTCCTTGCTATTGAATGATTGATATATTAGTCATTGACATTGGATATTTATCATTTGATGTTGTGAAATTAAGATTTATGAAATCTAAACAAACTCTTAGTTTTCCATTCTTTTTTAGTATTAGCATAATGTTAGAAATCTATTCAGCATATCTAGTTGGTTTAATGAATCCATCCTCTAACATTCATTTTATTTCCTTTTTTACATGATCAATCACAAATAAAGTCATTCTAGGTTGCTTTATATCTTAAACCTAAGCTTGATTGATAATGGATTTTTTTATCAAACTTATGTCTAGCCCAAAAATCTCATCATAATCCCAAGCAAAACAATCCTTATAAGTACGGAGTAACGATACCATATTATTATAATAATCTTTGAATAAACTCCCATGTATATATAGGTTATTTTAGGCTCATCTTTAGTTTATAAGTTAACTTTAATAATAATAAAAAAAACCATGTATTATAACCTTTCCATCATCATATTTGATGGCGTTAGAGTAAGTTTTGTTATTATAAACATGATCAATCAATTATTTTTACTTGATTTTAATTACGTGTGTTTATAGATATAATGGGTTGCGTTTTGACCTATAATTATATCTAACCCAACTTTTAATATTTAAAAAAATATATATACTTGATCTATTCAATTTTTTTAGATCCGAGCATGTTGGATACATCGGGTTGGGCTAAGATTTTCATGCATATTACATATTTCTTTCTCCTGTACTTTTAACCTATGAAAGTTAAGTTTAGAAATCCACACTTCACTTTGATTTATGAGAATGCTACATATTTTTAGTCAAGATTCAGTTTCTAATTGTAATTTCTTTTTTATTGGAAGGATAAAACAAAAGATAAATAACATATTGATTAAAAAATCAATGATCAATCGATCAACAATACCCCAATATTAATATAACACACAAATACACATATATCTTGTCATTTAATGTATATATTACTTTTTTTTAGTTTTTTATTGAATAATAAATAGTATTCTAGTAATGAATACTTGATGAATATCTAATTTTTTTTATTGTGACGTTTAGTTACTATCTTACAATAAAATAAATAAAATAAAAAACAAAGACAAAAATATGTGTAGTTTTCATTTTATTTCTTTTTATCTAGAGAAAATAATCAAACAGTTACTAAAATATGATACAAATATAATAGGAACCTCAATGCCTTAAACTAATAATATTGATTGGGTGTTTGATATTGTAGGATAAAATACTTTTTAAAAGTGTTTTTTACTTAAAATTACATCAAAATATTTTTTTAATTTTAATTTCAACGCATTAAAACTATTAAAAAAAACACTAAAAATAATATTAATTTAATATTTTTTCAAATAAAATATTCTTTAAAATACACTTAAAAATATAAACAACCGCACCCAAACTATAATAAATAATAATAGCAACTTGTTTTCCTCTT
>Ga0325411_1002767_pt1 | contig 19777 bp, 4 predicted proteins | sample PopdelMetagenome_13_FD_206181 | JGI IMG/M metagenome (GOLD analysis project Ga0325411, IMG submission 206181) | Populus deltoides microbial communities from Bellville, Georgia, United States - Xylem-PdIQD-R4 | ecosystem: Host-associated > Plants > Phyllosphere > Stem > Wood/Secondary xylem...
TTGTACACATAGCTCTGTCCAGTTTGTATAGGGCACTGAGTTATGTATGCCGGTCCATCAGCCCACCCACTTCGAAGCTGCCGAATTCCATGCCTGTATCAATGAAATCGTCGACAGAGATTTAGACGCAGCTTTTTCTATATAAGGTTCACTATATTTGGAGAAAATTGAAGGAGGCCAGTCCATATATATGTACCAGTGAATAGAGATATTGTTTTGGACATGGTTAACCACTTTAATAAGAAGACGATCGCCCTCCCTAGCGACAATGCGAGGCCCCGGGAACTTGCCGTTGACTGTTACAATGCTCTTGGTGTGGCAAAGGCGGGTCACATTTTGTAACATAACCTGCAAAATTTCATTTTCTTTAGACTGTTAGGAATCAAGTTCAAAACAGAGGATAAAAAATTTGAACAATTTTAGGTACTTAGACAATGACATGCATGTAACACACACATACATCAAATTTGTAGTGCCTGGTAATGGCAAGTGCAGGCTCTGGATGGATAGACAAGGTGACAAATGAGAGGAGAAAAACTGCAAGAAATGCTGGTGATGGAAGAAATGAAGCACCCATTTTTATCTGTTTCTTCTTTTCGAGAGGAGCTGCTCTTTTGGGACTGTATGCACATCAAAGCTTAGAAACCAGTACATATAGAGAGTTGGAAGGCAGGGTGTTTCGTTGATTAGGTGACAGAAATTGTATAGTTTAAAATTGAAAAGAAAACTAGAACAAGCTACATGAAACTATGCATAATTTTCAGTTTATTACCAACTTTAGAGTGCAGTCAAAGCCAATTGCCTTTGTGTCCTTCCTTTTGAAGTAAAAAACCTGTCTTCCCTACTTAAATAATATTATTCCAATTTTACTGGCATGTCCTTTTCCAGATTTCTTACATGCATTTTCTGTCTTAGGTAAAAAAGACTTCCATTTTCAGCAACAAGTAGGGTTTCCATTTAAACCGCTTCCACCCATCCATGGTCATACTGGTGTAACAGTGATAGTTTCCATTTTCTGTTGCGTATCAATGCTGCTACGTACCATAACAGCAATGCATTGATTAGCTAGCTCCCCGCCATCATCAAAACTTAAGATGGTATTTTCAGTTGGTCGAAATACTAATTGCAAGCAGTTTTTGAAAGAGCAATCTTAGCCAACATCAAGGAAGTTTAACTATAATCATTTGGGGTGGTAATTCAACTGGTTAGATTCTGAATTTACTACTAAGAGATCATCATTTTGAGTATCACAAATTCCAGGATCATTGAAGACTTATATAGTCATTAATTTTAGAATCTCGAAAAATTAGTCAATGCATGTGTAAACTGGGATTATTACCAAAAAAAAAAATAAAGTTTAACCACGTATGTAAGATAACAGCGCAGTGCTTGCTGACAAAGCTAACCAAGATTGGTGTTTCTATCAAAGAAAGTCTATTTCAGTGTTAGATGTGTGTAATGAAGTACAGGCTACAGATGAATAGGAGGGAGACCGCACCTGAAGCAATTTTATCTCAAGCAAACATAGCAACATACTAACTACCGTGGGAATAAATAAATATAATTCCCGGAGAATTTCTACATTTTGAGGTGGAAAATGCTGTTTGATTTTGATGGGCACAAATCGAGCCTATAGCTGAGAATTTCATCTTCACAATTATGTCAAACTACCCTTGATTTCGATGGGTCGTGATTTTTAAAAAATTCGTTGGCCTACACAGCCATGGAAACGTATATTCAGGGCGGCGCAAGGAAAAAAAAATAAAAAGGTCAAATTAAAATAATTATTTTAAAAAAATTAAAATTTTAATTATTTTATATAAAAAAGAACTGGAAAAACATTTCGTTGCAGGAGTCGGGATTCCTGTCAACCCTCGACTCCGCCACTTTGTATATTGCATCTATTTAGACCGGAAAAATAAATAAATTGATATTTATGTTAATTTTGATACAAGAATGTCAAAACCATCTTGAGACATAACTAAAAAAATATAAAATCTTTAAATTTAAAATATATTTTTGTAAAAATATCGATATCTACCATAGAGTATCTTGAATGAGTTGTTTTTTGATGGATACATCCCAACATTCTCAAAAGCAATTATGAAATTAATATCCAATAAAAATCAACTTCTGTTGGAGCTGTGGTTGTTGAAAAGCATCAATACCCTGACAAATGTTCTCTCTCTTTAAAGGGATGCATTTTAATTCGGGGGAAAAAAAAAAAAAGCGTCGCATTTCTGGTTTTCTACAAAAGTGTAAAAAAACACGACACTGTTCCGTGGTGGGTTCTGTCTCCAACCTTCACCGACCCAAATAAAACACTAAGTTATTAATGGTGTGTTATGGAGTACGGTCAAATCATGTTTTTTTTTTTATAAATTTGAATATTTTTTTAAATTAATTTTTTTAATTTTTAAGTTGTTTTGATTTGTTTATATTAAAAATAAATTTCTAAAATAATAATAAAAATATTATTTTAATATATTTCCGATCGAAAAAGACATTTTAAAATAGGTCCTAAATGTCTAATTAATTAGTCAATTAAGCTCTATTTAATATATTTTTGACAAAAAACACTTTCAAAAATAATCTTTATTACATTTTCAAAAAGATCTTAAATATCTAATCAATTAGTCAATTCAGCTCTACTGTAAATAATTTTTCAATTGAGTCCTACATTTTAAAATTGCAGTCAATTGAGACAAATACTCAACTTAATCCGATTAGTCCGTTAATGCCATATTTGTTTCTCGAAAAGTGGTTTTCGGGAAATTACTTTCCAAACTTTCTTGTATTTATTTATCATTGAAAAAGTTGGTCAACGGAAAACACTTTACAGTCAAAGAAAAATTTGACTTGGTTTCCAGGAAAGTGTTTTCCTAAAAAATTTGGGCGAAAAACACTTTCCGAAAGTTGTGAAAAATTTAGAAATATTATATTATTTGCTGATTATATCAAATTTGGTCCTCAAACTTTTGATTGCTATATATATTTTGTTTTGAATATTTATTTTTCAATTTCATCTCTTAAAATTTAATTTTTATATTAACTTTGGTTCTCATTTTTATAATTGTTATTTGCTTTTCCCTTATCATTTTCTTATTGAAATTTTTTATCTATCAAATTTAATCCTCATTCTTTTGATTGTTACTTATTTTATTTGAAATAATTTATGAAATGTTTATTATTATTATTTTAATTTCTTCATCTTTCATTTTTATTTTATTTTTTAGATTTGATTTTTATTATATTAATTATTATTTATTTTATTTGAGATAATTTATGAAATTATATTTTTTTTCAATTTCATCCTCATTCAACTTTTTAATTTGTAAGATTTGTTCCTCATTATTTTAATAAACTTGAGAAAATAAAACATTAATAAGTTATTTTCCAGCTCATTTTCCATGACATAACCAAACACTGGAAAGTGTTTTCCAACTTATTTTCTATTACACTACCAAACATCGGAAAATAATTCACTTTTTTAGAATTCACTTTCCAAAAAGAAACTACTTTCCAGCAAATAAACGGGGCATAAGTGGACTGCGGGGGCATATTTCTCTATTTGTATGGGACCTTGGTATGGAATTAAAATTTTCTCTTTTTTTTTCAAATTTTATCTATTAACATGAAACTTTCTTCTTCAATTTTACTTTTTGTATTTCTATTTTTATGTTTGTTCTGTTTGAACAGAAAAATCCCAACTCCAGCTCATTTCACATAGTAATTCGAAGGAAATTATATATTGTACTCGATTGACTATAATTGGAAAACATGGGGCTCGATTGAGCAAATTATTTATATAAGGGATACATTGATAGAATGGGGACTAGTTATGTGCCCGCACCATACATGACAGGAAAATAAATAACTTTTTAAAGAAAATTAAAGATTAAGTCAATAAACTGAGATAAAAATATATATTAAAACATGGAGTTTTTAATTATTTTTTTAATTTTATAATATTAAAAATATTTCTTGCTTTTATGTTTAAGAAAAAAATTAAATAAATTATGAAGCTAAATATCTAATCAACTCAAATGTCAAAGCACAAAAATGATAAAAACAATATTCAAAAGGACAAGAAAAAGGCTGAAGTCAACCTGAGTAAACTTGTCAACTCACAATTCAAGTTATGAGAACGAGATAACCCCATAAAAAACAAATAAAAAAAATAAAAAACCAAATTTACAACCAAGCCAAATTTTAAGGACAAAATAAAAAACATAGATTTAAAAAGAATGATAAAAAAAATACTTGAGTGAAACCCGGTCAAACTTGTCAAACCATGATCTAGGTCATGAAACCGGGCTAATCCTATAAAAAGAAATTATGAAGTTGAAAAAAAAATTTTAAAAATAACCTAAGTCAACCTGTAAACCCCGGGATAAATTAAAAATAATAATATAATAAAAATTAAGGTTTAATGCAATGAAATAAGAAACGAAAAGGAAAATGGTGTTAAGGAGATTAAAAAAAAAAAAGAAGAAGAGTTATGGCTGAAAATGCCTATTTTTCCAGTAGCGAAAACGGTCTAGCCGTTTTAAGAAATGACTAGACCGATTTATATAAACCGGTCAGACCTTTTTTTAAAAATGCTTAGACCATTTTGACTACTATATCTGTTATAACTCGATGGTCTGCAGCAAGAGTAGAAAGGGCCATTCCATTTCTTCTTCTTTTATTTCACCGTGAATGACTAGAAAGTGATGGTTAGGAGTAAATAAAGAGTATTTTGATAGAACAAAACACATCTACACTAGAAATTTAGAAAGATCAAAGAGAAAAAATATTGAAATAGAGAGAGAAAATGAAGAAAGAAAATGAAAAGAGAGAAGCTTTGGGAAATTTGGATGAATCAACTTTCAAAATATGTTTGGAAATCGGGTAAGGTGTTTGAAACCCATTTATATCAATTTGAACAATAGTTTAGTGATTTGAGCAAAAAGAAAAAACGATCAAAATTGAGTTAAGGTTGGAGATGAAATTTTAGGGAAAAGTAAAATTCTTAGAAATTGGGTTTTTAAGATCCTTAGAGGTTGTCGTGGGAGTGGAATCATGTTGAATTAACAAAGAAATTTGAATTGATAATGAAGCTTAAGAGCCGACCATTGAGAGATAAAAAAAAAAAGTTTGATGAATTTGTGTTACTCTTGTAAATTGTGTTGAAATTGTGGTAACTAAACACATGGGTAATAGTTTAGATGAGAAATTAACGAAATTAAAGTGAGTTTTAGTTGTATTAATGCTTGTAGTGTTATTGTGATAGACTGCATGTTGAATTGATGAGGAATTGATGGTTAATTGGATGAATAAGAAATGGTTAAGGTTTCAATCTAAGAAAAAATATCCTTTATTTTTATAAGGTTTCAACCAAAACAATAAAATGAAGGCGGAGAATTGTTAACATGGGATTTTGTTTAGAATGTGTTAGGTTGATCATTTGATGAATGGGTGAAGGATTAATGAGAAAAAAAAATAGAAAGAAAAAATATCTTTTCTTTTGGTATTTTTAGCTAAAAGATAAATGAATTGTATTAACTTGTTTACGTGAAATAAAGTTAATGCAAGGATAAGAGACGTTTGACATTGAGCTGTTAAAATTGCAGGAGAGATTGTTTTGAGGTACCGAGATAGGATCCAACACAGAGCTCAAACGTCTGATAGGTGCTCGGCACATTATTAATTATATTCTATTTAGAAATGTTAAAACATCGTACTTAGATTCTTGATTATTCAATGGTATTATTCTCTTATATGATATTGTTGCCCTCTTTTGGAAAAGATATCTAGTTCTTGGTTTAAGAATTAGTATCATATTTTGGATTGGATGACTAATTCTTCGTGTTATGTTACAGGTTGGATGGCTAGTTCTTGATTTAAGGATTAACACCTTATCTAGATATCTTGAATAAGGTTAATGCCTTGTTTCTAGGCAGTATGAAAGTTACCTTGAATGAGGGTCTACTACCTGAGTCCGGGTCAAGTAATTGTTTTAATTAATATGAGGAAAAGATAAAGAGTACTTACTTAATTTCCAATGGTCTACTTTAAGTTATTCAATAAATTTATTATATGATGTTGAAAACTTTATGTCATATTAATTTATTAATGATATAAAATAAATTCAAGATCCTTGCAGCTTCATCGGGTCTAATTGATAATGTAACCCTTGCATTTTGTATTTATTAGAATATTAATAAAGTTGCATATGGTGTATAGTTTTTTTTTTTTTTTTTTTTTGCTATGATAACAATATTAATGATGTTGCATATTATGTATAGTTTTGGGGATGACAACATGTATGTTAATTAGTTATTGTAAGTACTATTATAGGATCTTATGATATGTTGGACTTAAATGTTAATTAAATATATGACTATCTTATATAGATTTTATTTTGATAATGTTTGTATTAAATTCTTAATATAGTAGATAAATGATCCTTATTTTAAATTATATGTTATCATGTTCTAATTATTGTATGAATGGTTCAATTAAACCATAATGAAATGAGATGAATGTGATGCGTTGATTTGTGATGTGATGAGTCCAACATGATTGTATAATTTAACCATAATGATTGTATGAATGATTCAATTGAAACATAAGAATTTAGTTATGTGTTTGAGAGTATGGTAGAAGTTACTTTTAAAAGTATTTTTTATTTGGAAATGTGTCAAAATAATATCTTTTTTTATTTAAAAAAATTATTTTTAACATCAACATATTAAAACAATCATAAAACACCAAAAATAATTAATTTAAAGCTAAACAAATTCAAAAAAATTTTAAAACAAGATTTAACCTTAATACTAAACAATACTTAAATGCGCTAATATTGCACTACTAAATGGTTTCAAAAGGTTTTGCATCCAAAAGAAAATATTTATTTCTTTTATAATGTGTTAGGCCCATCTAATAGGCCATCTATTTCTAGGCCGACTTTTACAAGTTTTATGAGCTAGGAGAATTTTCTTAGGCTCTTTTTATGATTGGACCGGGCCTTTGTGGATTATTTAAGCTGGATTTAGGGGTTTTTTAAGTACTAGATTGGTGCAGCAAAAATCAGTAGCCTCTATGCCTCTTAGTCAACAAAGTTACTCATATAGTGGGCCTAGTAGAGTTTATGTTCATAATCTGCTTAGGATTTTGGGTTATTAGATTAACAAGGGTTACTTATCCCTCATTTTTTTCATGAAAAGTAATTTTTTGAAAACCACTTTCGAGACTTTTCTATATTTTTTTATTATTAGAAAAGTTGGTCAATAAAAAACATTTTCAAGTTAAAGAAAAATTTAACTTGATTTCCAAGAAAGTGTTGTCCTTTTATTTTAGGTGGAAAACAATTTTCAGAAGTTCTGAAAAATATAAAAATATCATGTTATTTGTTGATTATATCAAATTTCATTTTCAAACTTTTGATTGCTACATATTTTGTTTTGAATCTTTTTTGTCTTCAATTTCATCCCTTAAAATTTAATTTAATTTGATTTTTATATCAATTTTGGTCCTTATTTTATGATTATTATTTCTTTTCTCTTATCATTTTTTGATTGAAATTTTTTATCCATTAGATTTGGTCCTCATTCTTTTGAATATTATTTGTGTTATTTGAAATAATTGATGAAATTGTAATTTATTATTTTTTAAAATTTCATTATTTTTTAACTTTTTTATCTATTAGATTTGATTTCCATTATTTTTATTGTTTTATTTTATTTGATATAATTTATGAAATTATTTTTTTTTCAATTTCATTATCATTCAATAATTTGTAAGATTTATTCCTCATTATTTTAATAAACTTTAAAAAAAAATATTAATAAGTTATTTTTCAACTCATTTTCCATGACATAGCCAAACACTAAAAAATATTTTCTATTTTATTTTTCATGATACTACCAAACATAAAAAAATAATTCACTTTCCAAGAATTTATTTTTCAAGGAAACCACTTTCCAGAAAGAAGTTACTTTCCAGCAAACAAATGAGGACTTAACTAAAGTTTATTATTTTTGTTTAAAATAATATTGTTTTTTTTTAATTATTGATTTTGTAGCCGAGTTGTATCATGTCAACCAAGTTATGACTCTTTCAAGTTTAGCTAGTTCAATATAAAAAATAGCTCAAAATCAAATCTTTAGTCAACTAAAGTTTATTATTTTTGTTTAAAATTATATTGTTTTTTTTTTAAATTATTGATTTTGTAGCCAAGTTCTATCATGTCAACCGAGTTATGATTCTTTCAAGTTTAGCCAGTTCAATATAAAAAATAGCTCAAAACAAAATCTTATCTAATGCCTCATTTGTTTCTATGGAAAGAACCTCTTGGAAACCATTTTCTAGATATTTTTATGTTTGTTTGTCATTAAAAAAGTTGGTTAACGAAAAACTCTTTTCAATTGATGAAAAATTTAGCCTGGTTTCCAGAAATGTATTTTCCTTTTATTTTGGATAGAAAATACTTTTCAGCAGTTATGAAAAATTTAGAAATGTCATGTTATTTATTGATTATGTCAAATTTGGTTTTCAAACATTTGATTGTTATATATTTTATTTTAAATCTTTTTCTTCTTCAATTTCATCCCTTAGAATTTGATTTAATTTGATTTTTATATCAACTTTGGTCCTTATTTTTATGATTATTATTTGTTTTTCTCTTATCATTTTTTAATTGAAATTTTTTATCTACGAGATTTGGTCTTTATTTTTTTTAATATTATTTATGTTATTTGAAATAATTGATGAAATTTTAATTTATTTTTTAAAAAAAATTCATCATTTTCTAACACTTTTATTGTTTTATTTTATTTGAGATAATTTATGAAATTAGTTTTTTTTAATTTTATTATTATTCAACTTTTTAATTTGTAAGATTTGTTCCTCATTATTTTAATAAACTGAAAAGAATAAAACATTAATAAGTTATTTTCAACTCATTTTCCATGACATATCCAAACACTAAAAAATATTTTTCAACTTATTTTTCATGACACTACCAGATATCAAAAAATAATTCACTTTCTAGGAATTTATTTTTCAAGGAAACCACTTTCCACAAATAAACCATTTTCCAACAAACAAACAGGATCTAGTCAACTAAAATTTATTATTTTTGTTTAAAATTATATTGTTTGTTTTTTTAAAAAATTATTTATTTTGTAGCCGAGTTGTATCGTGTCAACCAAGTTATGACTTTTTTCAAGTTTTGCTAGTTCAATATAAAAAATAGCTCAAAATAAAATCTTTAGCCAACTAAAGTTTATTATTTTTGTTTAAAATTATATTGTTTTTTTTTAATTATTGATTTTGTAACTGAGTTCTATCATGTCAACCGAGTTATGACTCTTTCAAGTTTAGCCAGTTCAATATAAAAAATAGCTCAAAATAAAATCTTGTTTAATGCCTAGTTTGTTTCCATGGAAAGTGGTTTCCTGAAAACCACTTTCCAGACTTTCTATGTTTGTTTGTCATTAGAAAAGTTAGTCGACAGAAAATACTTTTCAATCAAAGAAAAATTTGACTTGGTTTCTGGAAATGTATTTTTCTTTTTATTTTGGGCGGAAAACACTTTTTAGAAGTTGTGACAAAATTAAAAATATCATGTTATTTGCTAATTATATCAAATTTGATATTTAAACTTTTGATTATTATATATTTTATTTTGAATCTTTTTTTTCTTCAATTTCATCTCTTAGAATTTGATTTTTACATCAACTTTGGTCTTTATTTTTATAATTTTTATTTGCTTTTCTCTTATTATTTTTTTATTAAAATTTTTTATCTATCAGATTAGGTCCTCATTCTTTTGAATGTTATTTATTTTATTTGAAATAATTTATGAAATTTTAAGTTTTTTTAATTTCATCATTTTTCAACTTTTTTATTTATTAGATTTGATATCTATTATTTTGATTGTTATTTATTTTATTTGAGATAATTTATGAAATTAGATTTTTTTTCAATTTCATTCTCATTCAACTTTTTAATTTGTAAAATTTGTTCATTTTTATTTTAATAAAATTGAAAAAAATAAAACATTAATAAGTCATTTTCTAGCTCATTTTCCATGACATAACCAAATACTAAAAAGTGTTTTTCAATTTATTTTTCATAATACTATCAAACCTTAAAAAATAATTTACTTTTTAGGAATTTATTTTGCAAAAAAAATATTTTTTTTTAAAAAATTACTTTTCAGTAAATAAAGCCACAAGGTCAATTTTTTGGTCGAAGCCGAGGTTTAAAAACCATTGAAAAAACAACATTTAACTAAATAAATAGGAGATTTTTTAAGACAATTTCAAAAAACCTTGGCGCATAAAAACGTCATTTTCATCCCTGAGAGGCTGAGACAGTATCAATTCAGCATACAAGTAGCTTGAAAAAAAATCACGAACACAGCGAAGTTAGGAGCTCAGTTCACCTGCAAAACTAGAGTGCTACCGGAATTGATCGTGATAGCCATTTAAATTTGTATCAATCATGGAGGGACAAGAGCTTCACTGCATATCCTCCATTGCCCACATAGTCACATTGCCAGCTTTGAAGAGAAATTAACAAGATGGAAAGAAGAAAAATAACAGTAGTAAAAGAATATGTATGGATGGTGGTGAATGAGACAAAAGATAAGAAGAAGAAGAAGAAGAAGAAGAAGAAGAAAGGCTAAAACCTGCTCAATGAAACTCACCTGCCCCACATTGAAGATATCAACAAATCAAGATCTGGAAGAACATACAAGACAGGTCTGAAATGCTACCCAATAGACAAAATCATCTGTGTTCATCAATGCCGTGATTTCCATATAAGTTTACTTTGTCTTCATGAATGGAACAAATAAGAAGTGGCTGCCAAGGAAAACTTGTTCGGTGAGGCTTTTCAATGGATTCCCAATATAATTTATTTATTTTTATTAATATGGATGTTCGGGCTAACTTGTGTGCACCTCACTTATCCCACAAATCCTGAAGTTAACGACTATATAAGTTTCTAATGACTCTAAAAAGACTTAAACTCGTAATTATTGAAAAACAAACCTAAAATTTGACTAGTATTCCAACATAATCTTGTATCTATGCAAGGTGTTCACATTATTTTGATCTGTTTCTGCAAGACAAAATCATCAATAATTGGATCAGAATGTCAGTAAATCACAAGTTAATTGTGGTTATTGAGAGTGTTCTTGAGATTTTCTCTCTCTCTCTTTTTGTTCGTGTTTCCATTTCAGAATTTAAACAGGGTGCCCTTTCTTAGATCAGGATTCAAGTAATCATAACAAGATCACCTGGAAGTATAAAAAAAAAAAATTAATCACGAACATGATTTAAATACTACCTTTTATCAGCTTAATGCTAACATAACAAAATGCAAGAGAAAAAATATTTTTTTTGTTTTTAATAATGAATATTCTTATATCAGTTTTTATATATTAAGGTCAAAACAATTCTCTTTCCGTATCAAAATTATATATTTGTAAGGATCTTTTTCGGCTCTTTAATTTTCTTAGATTCAAACTATTTTACCAGCTACTAAGTGGATTGGATAAAAAAATTGAACATTATTAAAAATATTTAGATTGGAGAAAATTATTTAGCTTCGTTATTAAACTCAATTTAAAATGCCAACCTTAGAGTGTGTTTGTCTACACAGTAGCGGTTGCGTTTTGAAGAAACCATAAAAAATTGTGTTTGGTTAAAATGTTAACCGGTGTTTTTAAAACATGGGACCCACCAAAAAATAAGGTAGAAACGCAATTTTAGGAGAAGCATTTTGCACTAGCTTTGCCGACACTATTCACCTCACAAAAGTGAACAATGTGCAGAGTGAATTAATTCACTCTGCACTCAAAAGTGAACATGTGAACAATACAATGAATTTATTTACTTGCACTGTTCACGTGAATAGTAAAAAAAATTCAATTTTTTTAAATTGTGTTTTATTCAAAAAATTAGTGTTTAACATTATTCAATGACACTACATAAATTAGAAGGAGATCACATGATAATGTAGCATTTGCAGAATTTGATCGTAATCCCAATTTTATTCCTGATGATATTTTACTTGATTTTGTTGTACGCTAAAATTTTTATTTTTAAAACCTCATGATTTGACTCCTTACCTAGCCCATGTTTAAAATTAAACTGCGTGGAAGTTGTTCTGACATAACTCAGACGACTTGGCCAGCTCAAAAAAAACCTGACTGACTTGGAAAATTTCTAAGGATAAAATTGATAAAAAAAACTACTTAACCTAACTTCTTGTTTAGCTCGGGTTTAAAATAAAATTGTGAAAGTTTTCCAAACTTGATCTAGTTAACTTGATTAGTCCAAAGGCTATTCACGTGACCGATTAAAAAAATATTGAGGATAAAATTGAGAAAAAAATTAATAAAATTGACAGAAAAAACTTATCGACTTAACTCATTGCCTAGCCTAGATTTAAAATTCATACATGTGAAAGTTGTCTTATATAATCTAATCGACTTGACATGTCCAAAAACAACTTGAATGACTATCAAAAATAGTTTGATGATAAAATTGAGAAGAAAATGATGCAATTGAAAAAATAATGGGGGGATTGAAAATAGAAGGGAGGGGCTTAATTGAAAAAAAAATTATTAAATTAACTTTCCAAGTTTTTTTTAATTAGAGCAATTCCACTTACCGTCACTCGTGGCTCTAAAAAATTGAAATGAAACCATCTAGGTGGTAGCCTAGTGGTAAGAGTTTGGGACCAAGAGGTTTGCTCCCTCTGTGGTTTCAGGTTCGAGCCTTGTGATTACTCATATGATGGCCACTAGAGGCTTACATGGTCATTAACTTCAGGACTCGTGGGATTAGTCGAGGTGCGTGCAAGCTGGCCCGGACACCCAGTTGAAATCTATTGTCGGGTACTATATCGAAATGGATAGCTATCTGGATGAAATTGACATCCAGAAGTTGGAAAAGATTATTTAAGACATGATATTGAAGTAAAAGAATCCGTTTTTTCCATTGAAAAAAAGAGGGAAAACACACAAGAAAAGATAATTGTGTTCTTGTTTCTTTCTTAATTAGGTGGAAAAAACAAACAAAAATTCAAGACAGGTATCGTTTCTCAAGAGATGGCCTGTGGCAGTCAAAGTCAGCAACTACACAGCATTTTCGAAACCTTCAAATCACGTCAGCTGATCTGGGAAGAAGGTTCCAATTCCGTGACCATCTTCACCTCTGTTTTGAAGAGAACAATAAACAGCGAGTCGATAGAGAAGTACATGAACCCACCTGGTGAGTGAGTCACAAACGACCCAAAACTCTTCCCCGCCACACAGTGCCAGGCCACCCCATATACCGAGTCAAATTCCTGTCCAAATTAACCCATCTCAGTTCTTGAGACTCAAAACACATTGGCTGAAACCAGTTTGTAAATAAATATAACCCCTGCCATCAGTACTTATTAGCGATTAGCAATTGATAATCTAATTAATCACTAATTAATCTTCTGATGCTGTAAGAGTATCAAAGAGCTACTGAACTAAACATATATACGTGTTATTAAGAGATGGAGAAGATGAGATACACCTTTTTGAGGGCTCGAGCAAGGAGGGTAGGATTGGGGCAGTGTTTGGGAGCTGATGATATTGATGGGTCGTCGAGAAATGATCTTGCATAGCGAAGGGCACGTTCTTGCATGTCGACTGGCATGTCGGAAGATCTTAGCCTTACATTTAAGCTTAGTGCAATGGCAGCTAGCTTCATGACTTCCTCTGTCGGAGACCTATCTTGGGCCATTATTAATGTCGCTTCTTCTTCTCTGTTTTGAGCAGTGAAAAAATGTTGTTTCAAGCCAGCAGCTTGCTCCTCTTTCTGTCTTTGGGATTATATGTTAAGACAAAGAATGGAGCTCTGCGGAGAGAATAAGCTGTGCTAGCTTGCTTGCAGTGCTGGTTAAGGAGATTTATTGTGTTTTAAAGTTTTTTTTTCATTTAAAAATATGTTAAAATAATACAAAAATACTAAAAATATTATAATTTAAAATAAGAAAATTAAAATTTAATAAAAACTCAGATCCAGACATATATTGATTTGTTGTGTATGTCATGAGCAGAGTTTAGTTAAGCATTGGCCAATAGTAGGTGTACAAGTGTTGACGTTGAGGTAAGTTCGAGTTGTGTGATTGGACAGTTCTTTCATGTGAGTCACAGGGCGTGGGGTTCGTCAAGGTCACTGTACCAGTCTGGGAATGCATGCCGACACGGGGAAAGCATGGAAACGGTACGGTGAACTTTGTTGACCACCGTTGAACAAAATCAATCATATTAATCACGAATCTTTCTATGCTGACGTTTTTGCCTGCAGAAATCGATGGGAAAGTTGCCTTAGAAATTCTGTAAAAATTAGGTTTGAAACAATTTTGAAGAAAGGATGAGAGTAATTTTCAATTGGCATCTGATTGTAAATTTATTTCAAGCTATTAATTAAGAGTTTCATCAAATTGGACTTGTATTAAATTAATTATGATCTATAAGATAGAGGTTAATGATATTGTAATTGGTGCGTTCTAATGTAAGAAAATATCCTTAAGAGTTTCAGTGTTTGGTTATATTATGAAAAATAGATTATGTCATCTAATTTATAATTTTATCTATTTGAACTCTTATTTTTTTAATTACTATTTATTTTGCTTTTAATGCTTTTTGAAAAAAAAATTCAATTTCATCCGTAGGTATTTTATTCTATTTGATTTTTATTTTCAACTTGCTCCTCTTTCTTTTGATTTCTCTTTTTTATATATATAATTTTTATAATTATTATTTTTTTCAATTTTATCCCTTATTATTTTATTGCATTTGTTTTTTAATTCGATTTTGGTTTTCATTCTTCTGATTGCTATTTTCTTATCATTTTTCTTGATTTATCTTTTATTTATTTATTTTGTCCATCAACATTTTATTTGATTTTGGCTTTTTATATGATTCTTGTCCTCATTCTTTCAATTACATTTTTTTTATCCTTTTCTTAATATTTTTTTAAATTTAGCCCCTAATTATTTTCTTTCATTTTGTTTTTATATCATATTATTTGAGTTTTAAATTGCTTCATGGTTGTAAATTTTACTTTTTTATTTTTTTATAATTTCCTTTCTACGGTGTAATCCCTGTCTCATTACCCGGACTCGATTAAGTTCAGTCTTTTTTTGGGGTCATTTATTATTTTTTTTTTTTCAAATTCATTATTTGACATTTGGTTATTAGGCCCTTGACTTCATTGTTTGTTCCACTTTCTTTTGTTAAGTTATCTCGATCTCAATCTTTTATCTTTGTTTCGTCACTTTAATATGACATTTTGTTATTTTCTCAATTGCCTTTTTTTATTTTTTTTTCATCTCTTAAAGTTTTTATTTTTTAATTTCATCATTCTATGTTATATTTTTCAACATTTTCATTTCAAAAATTTCTTTCATTCTGTATTTCCTAGCGTGTTTATAGTTTTGGACACCGTTTCATTATTTATCGGACATCAATTTTGCAAAATTAAAATATAATTATTGTAAAAATAATAATTAAAAGAATGAGAACCAAAATTTACATTTCAAAAAATGAAAAGTCTCCTTTGAAATTTCAATAGATCAAGAATGGAAACCAAGATAGAGAAAGAGAAGAAAAGGAGGGAAAGAAAAAACAGAAAAAAAAAAATGGTTGTTGAAGCTACTCCTTTCACCACACGCCGCTGTGAAGGAAAGACCTTGCCACGACAATTCCTATAGCACTAAAGATGGCCCCCATTAGAGCTTAGAGTAAGCTGCACATGCCACCACAATGTGCGGCCTTCCTCACATGCTGGAGGATGTATTACACACGCTAAATAATTTTTAATCTTTCATTCAACTAAGTCCCTGATTTTCTAAAATCTCTTCAATCTTGAGCCTGATTATTTAATATCTTTTTTCCTTCTGGTTCAATTTTGTCCATGATTCTTTAGTAACTCTTCAATTTAAATGGCCTAACTGGTCTCAAGTGCAGCTCGACCAAACACAACAGGATAGGGAACAAATATTCACACTTCGAAAAAAACATTGCCATGCTCTTGTTTTAACTATTCAATTTATACATCTCAAAATACTATAATCTATCATTAATTATAGAGAGAGAAAAAGGTATTCAAACACTTTAAAACCTAGGTTAGACAAGGAGCTTGTCCAAAAGTTTCAAGTTTAACCTACTTATGTAGTGTTTGACATTGTGGTAGTGATTACTTTTCAAAATACTTTTATCTTGGAAGTGCATCAAAATAATATTTTTTTAAATTTTATTTTTGACATTAACGCATCAAAACGATCCAATAACAACAAAAAACTTAAATTATAAAAATTTGAAAAGCATGGTCACACCACAATAACAAACAAGCTCTTGATCGAGTTTATTAATAATATGAAGAGTTCCCTACAACTTTAACTTTGTTTTTTTGTTTTTGCTAAAAAAACGAATTTTATGTAATCCACGATAAAGCACATGAAATAACCTCATTAAGAAACGCTCTAAAAGGCAAGGGGGAAATATTGTTTCTCATGCCACTGTTTACCAATGAACAAATCATTGTGAATTGCCATAATGATTTGTCATTTTTGTCCTTTTTCTCTGTGTTTTTATTACACCTTATAGGCCTACATTAATGGTCATTTAAGGCACATTTATTAAGAAAAGCCAAGATTCAAAGATAGGAGACTAAAATGAAAAAAGCATGAAAAAAATGATGGTTTTTCTAAACTTGAGGCTAAACGTACATTTTTGTCCTCCAACTTCTCAAATTATAAACTTTCAGCACCTAACAATTTATGAAAGTCAATTTTGATGCCAAACTTTATTTTTCTTATTTTTTGTTTCTAGTTTGAGAGATGAGAGAGAAAGTGGCTCGATTCTGATTGTAAAGAGAGAAAGTCTCGGTTGAAACCGTTTCTGGCCATGAAAACGGGTGGTTTGGTATCGATGGGTTCCGTCTAATGAGAAATATTTACACAATGTGTTTTTTTCTTTAAACTTGTCTGAAATGGTAAATTTGAACTCGAAAAGTTTTTTTTTATTTTGAGTTGATTGTGAGTTTTAGAACCAATTTCTGGGTTGTTAAAGGATATGAGAATATGTTTTAGAAGGTGTTTAGGGTATTTATTTTTTTTTTTTAGTTTTTCGGGTTAAAACATGGTTAAAATTGGGCTTTTTTGGGTTTCAAATAGACCAGCCCTATTTATACGATCAGAGGTTATTGGAATCTGGGCAATGCAAGTTATATGTTGCTTGATATTTTATTTCAAAGCATTAAGGGACAAATGACCTATCATCCACCACTGAATAAGATTGAAAAAAATAAGGCCCAAACCCTTAGACCTTTTTTTGAAGGCCTAGGAACTCTAGGCCTTTTTATCCTAAGAGATTGGATCTTTTTTGTTTTTTATTTTTATTTTTATCCATTACAGTTACATTTTTTTTCTTGCCTTTTTTTTTAAAAAAAATTCATCACTCAATAATTGATTGGTTATTAATTGAGCAATGTAATTTGTTTTAACTTGATTTTCTTTTCCAATCACTTTGATATTTTGTTGGTTATTGATTTTATAGTTGTTTATTTTAGATAAAAAATTATATAAAATTTTTTTATTGAATCCTATTGAATCTATAACCCGAGTTATAACTTTGACTGATTAAGTTTGACTAGGTAGGGATTAGGATTAATAATTTTTTTGTTTCATGAAATAATTCTCGAGTTAAATTTTTTGAATCTCATTTATAATTTTTTTTATATATATAAAAAAACATGAGGGTGGATGAAATGGCTGGTTAAAAAAACATACTAAAAGGGCTTAACCTTTTTCCTGTAGCATGTGAGAAGAATCATTGTAGATTTAAACAGTGTAATGACTATTTTGCCTTCATTGCTAACAATTGCCTTGACATTAAAGGTAAAATCATCTTTTCAAAGGGATTCAAATGTCATTTGTGGATTGATCTAGAACAATTTTGTCATTCAACTTTGAAAATGCACAGTTAAAATATTTTTTTACATTTGAAATTTGAAAAAAAACAAGTCGTTCGTTAAGGGTTTGTTTTGTCTTTTTATTTTTATTTGCATTGTAAAATTACGCTTATATCCTTAGTTGCTCAGAAAAATAACCTTGCAGAGAGAGGTTTATTTGTCTTTGCATTCTTCTTGTAAAATAAAATTACATAGTTAACTTTTGACTTTTCAGATTTAAAGAATGACTTTGGAGGGCATTTTTGTCTTTGCGTCATGATTGTTTTTGTAATAATGGCATGCCCATGGGTCCTTTTTTTGTAATTTATCTTATTAAAATATTAATAAATTAATAAAACATGCTGAAGCGTGCCACACATGTGTCAAAGTCCTCCGCGCTATTTCGGAGGCGCGTGAGGACAATTACAGTGGCAAAAAAAACTCGATTGTCGTCTCATCTGATGCACAAGGATGTGGCACAGCTGTTAGGGTGGCACGTTTCCCAAAGCGATCCGCGATTCTGCTATGATGAGTTTTTTTTCTCCTACCCTTCATTTCTCTCTTATGGACCTTTAAAAATTTAGTTGTGCCCTCTATTTGTATTTGTTTTGGGTTTGATCCTCTACTCCTTTAAATTTTTATTGCTTTGATTTTAATGCTTTTTAAACTTTATTTTTTTCAATTTCATCCCTCTCCGCATTTAATTTAATTTATTTTTTGTATCCAATCTAGTCCTTATTCTGATTGCTATTTTTTTTTATCCTTTGCATTTATTTTATTTTTTTGATTTTGTCTTTTAGAATTTTAATTCATTTTTTTTCAAATTTTGGTCCTCATTTTTTTCATTACTCTTTTTTTATCCTTTTCTTCATTTATTTTGTTTTCAATTTAATCCTTGATTAGCTTCTTTCAATAATATTTGGTGCAAGATTTAGTCCTCATTGTTTATTTTTGTTATTTTTAATTTTTTTATAATTGAGAATTTTGTTTTGTAATTATTTCTGCCTTTTACAGAGTTGTCTCATTCTCATGACCCGGTCCATCACTTTCAATGATTTACCTGGTTTGAGTTTGGTATTTGTTTTTAAATTCTTTTTTATTTTTTTTCATTTGATATTGACTTATTAAGCTATGAACTTTATGATTTGTTCAACTTTTTTTGTGGGGTTATCGATGTCTTATATCTCAGGTCGTGAGTTAGTTAAATTAACATGAGGAGATATTATTTTTTAAAAATTAATTTTTATTTGGTTTTATCTTTCGTGATTAAATTATTAACCTTTAAGCATTATTATTTTTTTCACCTTCTTTTACACGTGGTTATTTCAAATATGGGATGGTCAAACATCTTGAAGTGGTGCGTGTAGCCCTTTTATTTTTTCCCCTCTCTTCTACTTGTATTATATATAACAAGAACTCCGCAGTCCAAAAAAATCTTATAGAGATGAGTGAAAGGAAACAAATGAGATGCAATTTTTTTCAACCATGAAGTGGTTTTTGCCTTTGGTACGTAGGCAGTGAACTTTTCTGTAGCACATGTGCTTATCTAGACAATTGAGCTGGTAGTGAGCCCACTCGTTAATTCCCAAATCTAGTTACGGAAATGAACATGTCCTGTCCTGGTTAAAAACAAATATTAAAGAAAAGCGTAATTTCCACTTCTCAGGTAAACTCCAAATATCATCAATTCCCCGTCTCTCTCTGTCTCCGCAAACCCAATCCAAAGCCAATAATCCGATTCTCCTCATGGCTGCTCTTCTTGAATCCCTCACCGTTCCTCCTCT
>Ga0325411_1002768_pt1 | contig 19774 bp, 7 predicted proteins | sample PopdelMetagenome_13_FD_206181 | JGI IMG/M metagenome (GOLD analysis project Ga0325411, IMG submission 206181) | Populus deltoides microbial communities from Bellville, Georgia, United States - Xylem-PdIQD-R4 | ecosystem: Host-associated > Plants > Phyllosphere > Stem > Wood/Secondary xylem...
AGAAAGTATAATAGAAAATAATATAAATAATAGTTTAATACTTCACTTAACAATTTAAATTTTTAGATTGAATTGATTTTTTTACTGTTTCATAAAACAATATTATTTTAATAATAATAAAAAAAAGAGTTAGGAGAAACCACCACCTAACTTAAGTTTTTGGCTGGTTAGAGTTTTGTATCTATGCTTTTAATTAATCTCTAAGCATAGCACATTTAGGCTGTGTTTATCAGGAAGCATGAATAGAAAAAAGAATAGATAGAACGAAGTGGAAGGATGGGAGACAAAATAACACGACTTGTCATTCCTTCGATTATTAATTTAGCTAATAAGAGAAAGGATGAAATTCAATCCATCCGAATTAAAAATTACAATAAATAAAGGATTGAAACCGATATTTCCAATATCTTTTCAATCTCCATCTTTCTTGCGATATTAAATACTCAATTCTTCACTTTCGTCTATCCCCCCTTAATCCCTCTTAACAAACACAACTTTATTAACCGAAATATTCTTTCATTTGCTCTCTTATGGCCACATTGGTGGTGCTATAGCCACCGTCGATAACCAAATTTAGTCCACTAACATACTTGGAATCATCACCACCCAAATACAGTGCTGCCTCTGCCACATCATTTGCTTTCAGCACTGCCTCCTTCAAGTTCGCTGATGCACAAATAAACTCCTCCACTGTCTTCTGGTCGATCCCTCCCAATCCTTTCCTTAATAATGGAGTTGCTACACCAAATGGTGAGATGCAATTAACTCTAATTCCATATTGCCCTAATTCTACACACAAGTTCTTAGTAAGTCCAACCAGAGCATGTTTTGACACAGCATATGCGTATGGGAGCATAGCCCCATAACACACCGAAGCAAAGCTTGAAGTGAATATAATACTGCCCTTCTTTGCCGGGATCATTACTTTTGCAGCGTGCTTGGCTGACAAGAATGCACCATACATATTCACGTCGAAAACTTTTTTGTAATCTTCGTGCTCAAATGCTAAGATGCTTATATCGAGCTTGGCGTCAGCTATGCCAGCATTACTAAACATTATATCTAGCTTACCATGCTTTGAGATTGTAGTCTCTACGGCATTTTGGACATCAATCTCGCTAGTAACATCACAGTGGACATAATCAGAGCCGATTTCATTGCACACAGAGTGACCTAGCTCATCTTGGATGTCGGCAATTACAACTTTTGCACCATGTTGAACAAAGAGTCTTGCAGTGGTTTCGCCGATGCCACTAGCTGCTCCTGTGATCAAAGCTACCTTGCCTTCTAGCCTGCACACAGATATTATCACATTTGATTGTTAACACATGCATGTGCTTGCATTGTAACATTGCTTACTTAAAATGAAGCCTTATCGTACCTCTTGGCAAGAGGAGCTGGTAGAGAAGAGTCATTCATTTTTATTTTTAAGCAGCAGAGCTCTTCAATTAATTTGCTTGTGAAAATAGAATAGGTTTAGTAAGCGTTTTATAAGAAGCGAACTAGGAACCTTAGCAGTATGGGGGAAAGGATGATACTGACTCCCATCCACCCCACAGATTAATTATATTTCGTATTAATTAATACCATTTACCAAAGGGTATGCCTTTACACATGTAGGAAAGGAAAGCGATGCATGAGAGTCTAAAATCTTGTCAAGTAGTTCACTGATGATGGAAGTCATTTCATCTTTTTCATAAAATAAAGTATTTTAATTATGATAGAAGTCATTTCATCTTATTCATAAAATAAAGTAGTTTAATTATGATAGAAGTCATTTGAATCTTGCCTGACATCAATTTTTTCTTTCATTTGATTTTTCAAATGATGGAAGAGTTTTAAGTTTGTTAGAGTCATTAGAATTCTATCGAACTATATTAATACTAATATTTCTCTTTTTTATTTTAATGATTGATCATTTGATAATGGTAACTGAGGTTATTAACTGGAGTGTTTAAGAGTATAATAATGATTATTTTTTAAAGTTTTATTTACTTAAAAATATATTAAAATAATATTTTTAAAAAAATTATTTGTGACATTAACATATCAAAATGATCTAAAAATACAAATAAAATAAAATATTGAAATTTTTTTTTAATTTTTTTCAAAAATATTTTTAAAATACAAAATTAAACATGCCCTAAATGATAAAAAGCTTTATTCTTGACATTTCGTTTTAATAATAATTAAACTATATTTTAGTGATGTTGATTCTTGACAATTCCATTTTTATAAGTACTCTAAATTTTAGTAATGTAAAAGCTTAAAGGTGTTGCACAATATAATACTCATAAAATAATTATTGACAATATTTCTTCTAATTATTTAAACTTGAGAAAAAAAATCTTCTACTTTTGACATCTGAAGCTAGTCATTTTATTGACCATGACTAAGAGCTGATCCCCACTAAATAGACTAAGCTTATGGAGTCATATCATTATTAAAAATATGTTTGTTTTTGTGTTGAAAAAATATTTATGATTTTTTTTATTTTTTTAATTATTTTGGATTGTTTTGATATATTGATGTTAAAAAATAAAAAAATATTATTTTGATGTATTTCCAAGCAAAAAACACTTTGAAAAGCAATTACTACTATAATTCTAGACATTGCCTAAAACATTGAGTCAAAATATGTATAAGTATGACGAGTTGACAGACCTAACATCCTTGAGCTTAGCCAAATGTTGAGCCTACATACAAACAAGTTTGGCAAACTGTAATACCCGTTACCCTTGGGCTCAGGTAAACGCTTAGCTCAAGTTTATGTGGCTCTAGTAATCTTGTCAGGCTCCATTTTGAATCACAAGATATTTTTTTTTTCTAATGAGTAATAGATATATTTTCTCTAATGAGTCAGATATACTTTCTCTCTTTTACACATAATAGGTTTTAATGCTATGAGAGGAAGATGACCTTTTAGTATTCTCCTCCATTAAAGAGTAAGAACGATGGTCTATAAAGACCCATTAGATCCTTAAAAAGAAAGATTTTTAATCTTCATTCTCAACTACATTTTTATTTTTAGAATCTCTCTCTAAAATATCATTGTCTTTTCTAAAAAAAAGATACTTACTTAAGCATCGAAGAGCCTCTAATTTGCTAAAGGAGATCTCTTGTAGGAATCAGGCACCAACCACCAACGATTTTGGCTAAAAAGAAAGGATCAGAATGTAAGAACCAATAGATTAACTGATCATCCAAAACATAAACCTTGCCCCCAAGCTACTTGGAATTTTTAGGACATCATTAATGATGTTGTTTATGGGAACTTAATAAAGAACAAACCATTAATTGCTATTCCAAAATCGGTTTATTGGCATCCCTAATCACTATTAAAGGTAAATAATCAAAACACTCATACAATAGAACGTGTTATGGACCTTCCTACATTTATTGGCACTTCTGCTCCATTATAGCTTTAACAACTCTTTAATAAAGATTATGAAAGGCTATATAGCAATTTGATTGCTTTAAGTTAAAGTATGATTCCATAGACTTAATAAGACAATCAAATTTGGGCTAGGCATATGCCAACTTCACGAATGCAGTTAGAGCCTTAAGATTTTGGAAAGCTTTCAACAAGTATGAGTGGAATGTTGGTTTAAACTATAAAGCATGTGAAGTCTATTTGTCAACCAACCAGAAGACATCTACTGGAGATACTCTATTCTCTCCTCCCTTAGAACTAACACCATGGTATTAACAAAAATATCATCAAAGTTGATTATACCTCAAAGAGCAATAAAAATGTACCATAATCAATGACTAAGATTGTGAGTTTCTTATATATGAATTCAATTATTCACAGTAACAATGTTTTCTTTTCTCCAAGTGATATCTAAGGCAACATCCTTACAACCTTTCAAGTAAGGGGTATATATAATAAACTTGTATCCCTAGTGCGATTGCATAATTTATCTTGAAAAGGATTGACATGGTCTCTCTAATGCGATCGCACATTTCTCCAAAGATAAGATTGACATGAGATCTCTTAAGTTTAACAACCCCACAACCTTTCAATGATGGGATGAGCTTAGTCACCCTAGTGTGATTGCACAATTTACCTTGGAATGGATCAAAGTCTCTTTAATACACTGACATATTTCTCCAGGGATGGGATAGAACCTTAACAACAATGCTTTGTCTAAAGATAATAGCACCAATCTCCACCTCCTGCCTAGAGGCTTTTTAACTATCCATTACAAATTCATCCTGAAAGACAAGAATATACCCAAAACCAAGATTTATTCTTGGTTCTTGACTGCTAAATATTTATTAAGTTTAGACAAAGTTCAAAGTTCAAATTTGATATTTTTTTTTCTAGGAATGGGTGTTGGACCTATATAAATTTCTAACAATTTCTTCAGGTTTTTTTAACCATTTATGAAATTTTTAATGTGGGCTTTAGACTCACGCCGATTGTTTAGGGAATTCCCTTAACATTTTCCAGGTATTAGCGTTGGACCCATATAAATTTTCAACATTCTTTCTAAGGGTTTTGAACCTCGTATAAAATGTTTACTATAGTCATTAGATCCAGACACATGGACATATGAGTAATCATAAAATATATATGTTACACGAATAAACCCCATATAATCGAGGCTATATAAATGAATAAGGAGAGAAAGGGAAAAGAGGTTTAGATATCTAGCCTAGACTCATTAGCTAAATATTTCTTATGTTGGGTAGTAACAAACTTGATGGGGAGCACACCTGTAAAATCAGGCACCAGGACTAGATGGAAAGTAGCATTGAAGTCCACTTGTTTTCCTCTTGATTGATTAAATAAATATAGGGTGGATATGGCAAGAAAGATTTTGTCCGCAACCATCTCAACGAAAGATGTGGACCCTCCAAAACATTCCTAAAACTTCTCAAGAGAGTTCCTTAAAGCCTTTAACTGAGCTTAAGAACTCCAAGCTTCTTCCCTGGCAACGACAAGTATAACCCTTAGACTATCTTGGGTGGTATTTGCCAAGGATCTCCTACTTCAGGGTACCCATCTGATTATAAACGACTTGGAGTAATTTGTCATTATAACCCAACTGAAGAATAACACCTTGTATTTGTTCCTTCAAAGATGAATAAGCCACTTTGAGGCTCCATAGTTCGGTCTCCATAACAACCTTTTCCTTCTTTAGCCACTCGAAAGCAGCCTGGTTTGCCCTATTTATGGTAATGGCCTCCGTTACATAATTCCTCTCGGCCACCGAGTGCCTCTTGGAATAGGCACACATTATGAAAGCATGTCAAGAATAAGTGTTATGAATAACAATCATTGAACCAAACAAAAAGGTGAAACAAGAAAGTTTATTACATTAAAGGTCATTTGACCAATTAAAGCTAAATGGTGGCTATAACTCTCATTAAATATAATTGTGATGTCTGATGGGATGATAAGGATCCTTTCTAACAGTCTCACCACCTCAATTTCAGCCTCCCCGATGTCATACTTTTCCTAGTCAGGGTGAGGAAAATGAAGGGAGCTCGACCAAGAACAAAGCTGGCGAAAGCATCCTAGAACTCAGCCTTTTCTGAAAAAGCCCAAGTAGAGTGCCCAATTATTGTAGCCTCTGTCAATAAAGCAGAAAGTTAAGGTAGAGAAAATGCCACCACATGAGCCTCTACAGAAAAGACTGGAACATCAAACTCCATAGGGGTAGGGACCTTCCTCCTCTTAAAACAAGTAGCATCATCCACAATCACTTTAAAGGAGTCAAATTTGCTTGACCTCGGTTAGGGGAGTACACTAACCCCAAAATTTTTTTGTATAGGAGTTTTGACTCCTATTGTTGTTTTATTAAGAACATAGCCCTCAGAAACAAGAAGTTCATCAATAATGATATAGTAGTTCTCTATTACTTCTTCAGCCCTACCTCCATTAGTGACAAAAGACGAAGACTGCCTTTATGAACTCTTTTTTATAGAATTCGTTGAAGTTTCTCTTTCTCCTTTAATTGTTAGTCCCGCGAAAAAAAAAAGTCAATAATAAACTTAGCAATAAAGAAAACAAAGAATAATAAAGTTGCATAATTTGAAATGCAGCCTAATAATATCTTTTGGCTATTCTATTGACTTCATACTCAGTTGAAGTCGAGGCCAGCACAATACATGTTTTCTCCTTATTTGAGCTCAAACAAAGCTTCATGTTTACATTAAAGAGATGAACCCTCTGGTAATGGGAATAGACCTAGATTTTATGCATTCCACCTTTTGGATTGATTAGCCTGTTATACCTTACTATCATCCATCTCCCCCCTTTAATTTTTGACATGTACAGACTTTTCACACGAAGTTCCTTTAATGGCTATCATAGGTTTGTTAGAGAAGTTGAAAAACCAACGCATATCATCGCCACCATCAGTGCTAACAACCAGATGGTAACAATTTCTAAAGACATTAACTGTAGTCTCAATTTCGATGAGCCTACAAAACTTATCAAATACAAACTAAATGATCCACCCATTAGGATGAATCCTTAAAAAGGGAAGTAATACCCCATCATATATGCAAAAGAGGGTTGTAATCTCAAAACGACCCTAGGCAGAGCCCAAGGTCTCCCGGTTGATACATAAGCATGATCAGGCATCTGAGTTGTGTACTCTCCTAGCTGTAGACGAGAAACAAACTTTATGTCCTCTGCACCTAAAGTAATAGGAACGTCATCCTCATGGGTTTGAGGTAGCCTCCCTTTCCCCTAGGATTCCTTAGGAATGGTAGGAGAAGAACTCCTGCGAGGAGAGCTATTCTCTATCCTACTAGAGGTGGATGCTCAGGTGTCACCCTTTTTAATTTTGTGGCCCAATCTAATGGACCCCTGCCCCCTGATGAGTCAGAGATATTTTTCCTCTAATGAGACAAACATATTTTCTCTTTTACACAAAGGGTTTTAATGCTATGAGAGGAAGATGACTTTTTAGTCATCTCCTCCATCAAACGGTAAGAACGATGGGCTATAAAAACCCATTGGATCTTTTAAAAAAAAGGAGTTCCTAATCTCCCTTCCCAACTATATATTTATTTTCAGAATATATATTTTTAGTCATCTCCTCCATCAAACGGTAAGAACGATGGGCTATAAAAACCCATTGGATCTTAAAAAAAAAAGGAGTTCCTAATCTCCCTTCCCAACTATATATTTATTTTCAAAATATATATTTAAACTATCATTTTTTTCTCTCTTAAAAAGATACTTATTTAAGTATCGGAGAGTCTTAAAATTCATTAAAAAGAATCCTTTGCAGATATCAAGCACCAACCACCGGCTACTTTGGTTAGAAAGAGTGAATCAGATTGATAGGACCAATAAATTAATTGATCATCCATGGCATAAGTCTCACCCCAAGGTATTTTAATTTTTTAGGATATAATCACCAATAAACATGTAGGAAAGGAAAAAAAAAAAAAAAAGATGCATGAGAGTCTAAAATCTTGTCAAGTAGTTTACTGATGATGGAAGTCATTTCATCTCATTCATAAAATAAAGTAGCTTAATTATGATAGAAGTCATTTGAATCATGCCTGACATCAATTTTTTCTTTCATTTGATTTTTCAAATGATGGAAGAGTTTTAAGTTTGCTGGAGTCAGTAGAATTCCTATCGTACTATACTAACACATATATGTCGCTTTCTTATCTGACAAGGCGGTGAAAAGCTTGATTCTTGACCTTTTGTTTTAATAATAACTACTCACAAAATAATTACTGACAATATTTCTTCCAATTATTTAAACTTTATAAAAAACAAAGCTTCTACTTTTGACACCTGAAGCTAGTCATTTATGACCATGACTGAGAGCTGATCCCCAGCAGACAGACCATGTCTATGGAGTCATATCATGTTTTAAAACTGATAACCAAGTGTACGACGGACCCTGTGTTTCCTTCCCAGTGGCGGTGGCATTTATAGCCCGAACCGATTATTAATTGCTTGCCCATACATAAGTAATAAACCAATCTGTGAATATTCAATAAAATAAATAAATAAATAAATAAACACTGTGATCACCTTGGATTCTGTCATTCTAAAGTTCTAATCACCCACTGGGCTTCCAAGTCTGGGTAGCAAATAGTCAAAATTAATTTAAGGCCTCTGATGATTCAAACAGAGAGTCACATGCAATATGGAAAATACATTTCCAATTCACATATGCACAGGGAAGTATCAAAACTGGAGAGGTACTTCTTTGCCTTAAAAGGAAAGTTTGGTAAAAAAAAAAAAAAAATCTCCCTTACCAACGGCAGAAATTTGTGAGAAAACTTATTTTAAACTAGGGTTAATAATCATATTTGATACAAGATTAAATATGAGTTTCACTCACTTTTAAAGTAAAACTTTATAGAAATTATTTTCTGTCAAAAGTTCTTCAAAACATTAAAACATGATATTAATATGATTATAATAAATTTCTATAAAGTTTTAGTAAAATAATAATATTAATATGATTATAATAAATTATGAGTGAATGATCCTTAAAAAGTTTTGATTGATATATTTTGCAAAATTCAAAACTTCTTATCTTACATGGTAAATAAAAAAATATATAATTATCTTGTAATTTATATCGTAGAAAGTTGAAAAACTACAATGAACTTAAACAAATTAACTTTAAAAGTTAAGTCACTTGTGTGCTCGGCTCGAGCCATAAGAACTAGATTTGGATTTGGTTTTCATTGATATATTTTAGATTTGGATTTGAATTTATTATAAAATAATTATTTGGCTCATAAACATCTGTTTTTTACCGGCTCATATATATCTAGTCCATGAATAAAGAGTTTAAGTATTCTTCTTCTACTTGAATGTTTCATTTTCAAAGAAAAAAGGTCTAATTTTTAAGGTAAAAAATTGTTGGTTTTTGTTTTATGTGAGGTAATTAAGATCGTTGTAAGCATCTTTAATTTTAAGTTACAGTTTAACTTCCAAATATCTATTTTGTCATATGCTATTTACTTTAAACAATGTCATATTAAGTTTGTGAACGTAGTAATTAAAACTTGATTATAACTTCTATTTTACTATTAAACTTTTGTTTGTGAAAGTTTTGTATTTGTTCTATATATTTATCTTACCAGTTTCATTTTAGTATTTGAGAAGTCAAATTTATTTTTAATTTTAAAAAATATCTCATGATTTCTGCCAAGATCTGTTACTTTAGCAAGTGCTCCTTCCATATAATATATACTTGTAAAACAATTATAGAAAATATTTCTTTTAATTATTTAAATTTGAGAACAAAGAAAATCTGAAATCTCCAACTTTTGACTTTTGAAGCTAGTCATTTTAATGGCCATGCCTCAGAACCAATTAAATACCAACCAGACAGGCCAATTCTATGGAGTCAGATCATGCATTAAAACTGCGAAGGGAGAGTCCTCATCTTATTATGGTAATGCATGATCGGCCGTCTTATAGGTGTGTACGGCGGGCCCTGTATTTCCTTCCCAGCGGTGGCATTTACAACCCAAACTGATAATTAATTGCCTGTCCACACATAAATTTAAGAAATTAATAACCAATCTGTGATCAGGTTGGATCTGTCATTCTAAAGTACTAGTCACCCATTGGGCTTCCAACTCCATGTCACAAACTAGATTACTTCCAACGACACACTTTGGATTAGAACTTCTTCTTTTTTTTGGCAAAAAAAAAAAAAAGGTTGAAGTGACGGAGAATTTCTTGGAATTATCATTAAAACAGGCTAAATGGATTAAACTAGAAACCGTTCAATCAACTCTCTACCTAGTGAGGGTTTTAAAGTGTTTAGGCGCCTTTTTTTTTTTTTTTTTGTCCTACAATTGATGATAGATGATAGTGTTTTAAAATGTTTAAATCAAATAGTTAAACATGAGCATGATAATATTTTTTTGATGTGCAAGTATATATTTGCTTTCCTATTGTGTTCAATTGGGGTTGCATTTGAGGCATGTTGGGCCATTTTGTTTCTTTCCTTTCTCGTATAGTCGTCTCTTCTAAACGGGGTCTTTATTAAGCTAAGTTGGGATAGAATTCAGGATTAAAATGAAGAGTTTCTAGATAATCATGGACAAATTTGAATCAACAAGGAAAAAGGTACAAGAATTATTAAAGAACTAATGTATAAATAAATTAATGAGCTATTAGAGAATCAGGGATAATATTGAATGAAAGGAAAAAAGTGTCTAATGCACATAACACACTCCTCAGCTTATGAAGTTGGTCGTCATACTATGGTGGCGCATGCTATGTTCTCTAAGCTATAGTTTTAACACCCGGCTTGGTGGGTTAACTTGCAATCCAGTTGAGCCGGTGCTAGAATCAAGCTGGATTTATAAAAACATAAGAGTAGTTAAAAACCCGGTCAACCCGGCGAGTTGACTCGGTAATCTGGTTGCAACTCGTTAACTATTTTTTTAAATCAAAACTATGTCATTTTGATTTATAAAAAAAATTAAAATTAACCCAAATAATTCAGTGAACCAATCAAAACTCGTGACCTAAATCTTTACCCGCGTTAACTACTGAACAAGATATAAAATCACTGCAATGAGCTCTAATGGCGGCCATCCTTATAGCCATTGAAATCATCTTGGCAAATAATTCTCTCTTAAGCTCAACACCTTTTTTCTCTTCTTTCTTTGCCTCAATATATATATATATTTTTTTGCCTAATATGTGAAAAATATAAAAGGAGGCTTTGGTTGTTGTTTTTTTAATTTTTATTTTCAGCAACAATTATAGTTTAATGTTGCAAAATCATGCCCAATAAACAATGGAACGATATCTAAAATTATGAACACGCTAGGAAATGCAAAATGGTAGAAATCTCTGAAACAAAAAATTGAAAAATTAAAACTTTGAGAGAAAAAAAATAGCAAATGAGAACATAACAGAAACGCCACATGAAAGTAACTGAAGGAAATTAAAGATTTACAAAAGTTGCCACATTTCTACAGTTATTTTACTTTTCAAAACACCACTTTGTTTGAGTTATTTATTTTTTGTTAATAGTCAAAATTAATTTAAGATACACTTCACTGCAAGTTGGACCTATTTTTTAAAAAAATGTAAAAAACTTATGAAGATGTTATTAATGTAATTTTTTTTCAAGTAAAATTTTGATTCTGAACTAAAAATTTAATGTATATAAAGCAAAAGATTTTTTTTAAATAAAAAGAGAGCAATATCTTAGATCAACTTGGGTGAACCAAAGATAATCGACCAAACCTGAAATTCATATGATAAACCCAATTGGGATTAATAGCATTAATTTTTCTGAAATAATTTTATTTAGTTATGTCGCGCGTGCGCGCGTGGCGTGGTGGGACGTCACGATCAGGGAGTCGTCATCTAGTTGTTTGGTTCATGGTTACTAGAAGACTCGAGTGAGCTGATCTTATATGAAATTCTAGAGTACGGGACTGGTTGTGATTAGAAAATGTATTAATACCTCTAGTGTACCTTATCTAAGGTAAACTGTATTGTATGGTCTAGAAGAGGCTTAAAGGTATTGATGAGCTTCTAACCGATGGTCCGTATATGGCTTAAAAAAAAGATTTACACTCATGAATAAATTAATCTAGTATTTTAAATTTATTATGGGCTTGTATACCCAAATAAATTCTTGTGGGAAAAAATCCATGTAGGTGCCCTAACATGGTTCACCTATCTTAGAAGGTGAAAAAGTTTTCTACAACTCGTATATCATGATAAAAAAAATACTCTCTAAAATTGATGAATATCCAAAATAATTCTGAGAATTTTCTAATCAACTCGTAATATTTAAATATCAATCTACTTGTACGTCTAGTATTCATATCAAAATGTTGACCATTAATTCTTAGAATTTTTTTAAAAGGTTTTTGAAATATTGGCCACATTCTCGTAAATTCAATAAACTAGTTATTAAATTCAAAAAATACATGCATTCAATAAACTAGTTATTAAATTCAAAAAATGCATGCAATGATAGTTTTTTATTTTTTTTATATAAAAAATGCTAAATCATACCATATATTTTTTTACCCAGAATATGATTTTATTTTTTGAGAGACTTGACCATATGCACAATAAAATAAAATATTTTTTTATTTTGAAATGAGAAAATGTTTTAGAATTTTTTTAGATTTCGATGAAAAGCGAATATTTTAATACCAACTCAACATCTTACAATATAAGTTTCCCCAAAACGCATCTTTACATTATCTAATATTTTTCATAAGCCTCATATTACTAAACAATTATTATCTGTTCAGAAATTCTTTCGTGATAATCATGTTTATTTTGAATTTCATGCTTATATGTTTTATGTCAAGGATCTCATCACCAAGGAAGTTCTCCTTTCCGGTTAGAGCAATGATGGTCTTTATGTCCTCTCCGAGTCTTCTGTCACGTCAGTTCCTCAAGCTTTTTGGTCTCCTTGCATCCCCGCGACTACAGACCTGTGGCATCGTTGTTTGGGTCATCCAACCCCTCACATTTTAGATTTGTTAGTTTCCAACAATAAAATTGTATGTACCTCTAGACATTCTCTTGCTCAGTGTCAAGCTTGTCCTTTAGACAAGTCGTCGCATCTGTCATTGCGACCTACGGGTCACAAAACTACTGCCCCATTTGATTTAATATTTAGTGATGTTTGGGGTCCTGCCCCTATGTTTTCTTCTTATGGCTTCCGTTACTTTGTTATATTTGTCGATGCGCATACCAAACATATATGGTATTATCCGCTAGTTGCCAAATCTGATGTGTTTTCCAGCTTTCAACATTTATAAACACTTGTTGAACGTTAGTTTTCACTTAAAATTAAATGTTCAAACTGATTGGGGCGGTGAATATCATAAGTTAAATAAATTCTTTAAAACCATTGGTATTCATCATCGGTTAATCTGTTCTCATACTCATGAACAAAATGACACTATTGACCATCATCATCGACATATTGTCGAAACTAGCCTTACTCTTTTAGGCCAATGTAGTGCACCATTGTGATTTTCAAACTATGCTTTTGAATCATCAGTTTATCTTATTAATCGCATGCCTACTCTTGTTTTTCAAAATAAATCTTTGTTTGAGTGTTTGTTTCGTCGTACTCCTGATAATAATTTTCTATGTACTTTTAGGTGTCTTTGTTTTCCTTTCTTGCATCCATACCATACTCACAAATTGGATTTCTGTTCTTCACCATATGTTCTTAGGATATAGCTTATCTCATCTTGGTTATCATTGTCTTGGTTTAGCTTCTCATCGTATTTATGTCTCCTGTCATGTTTATTTTCATGAAAATATCTTTTCTTTTGCAAATTCTGAACAGATAACACATACCCTAGTACCCTTCACGCAACCTACACATCTTTCACCCTTGTATCCTCCCCAATTCTTTCAGCCTACCACTGTACCAACCGGCCTAAACAACACCCATGTTCTGCCCTCTACCGCACCCCAACAGACCCCCAACTTGCCCACAACCTCTGCCTTAGCTTCACCCTCATCCAACCCTGTCATACTGTCACCAGTTGCTTGTTGTTCAAATGATCATTATGTAGGAATAGGTTCCTCATCACCAACTGCTCTTGCCTTCATGTTTGCCACTATAGAACAACACAATTCTGTAGCAGCTTCGCCGGTGTCTGCTGCCTAGTCCAGTCCCTCCACTGCCTCTCCAGCCAGCCTGTAGCTCTGTGTAGACCTTTCCTCATATCCTCTCCAACAAATTCGAGTTACTGGCTCTCTTTCTCCACGATCAGCTGCTCACCAACATCCCATGGTTCTCTGTCCTCGACAGCCCAAGATAACACTGTCCACAGCAATTGTCACTGCCTCTGCTACCTCCTCCAACATGGTAGTTTCTCTTCCTACTCATGAGCCCCTTGTTTTTAATGATGCTAACAGGTATGAGGTGTGGCATTGTGCTATGCGCGAGGAAATTCAGGCCTTACATGCCAACAGAACTTGGATCATGGTGTCGTTTCACCCTTCGATGAATGTTGTTGGTAGTCGGTGGGTGTAAAAGATTAAACACAAATCTGATGGCAGCATTGAGAGTATAAGGCGCGTGTAGTTGCTAGAGGTTTCACTCAGCAAGAAGGTATTGATTACTCTGAAACCTTTAATCCTGTTATCAAACAGGCAACCGTCAGACTAGTCTTCTCCATTACCGTGTCGTGTGATTGGAAAATTCATCAGCTTGTTATCCACAATGCCTTCCTCAATGGTGTTCTTGATGAAGAGGTCTATATGAAACAACCTCTAGGTTTTGTTGACTCTGCTCTCCCCTCTCATATATGTCGATTGCATAAGTCTCTATATAGTTTAAAACAGGCTCCGCGGGCTTGGTACACTCGTCTGAATGACTTCCTACTATTTATTGGTTTTTATGCCTCTAAGGTGGATACCTCATTATTTATCTTCTTTGTTGATGCTGATATTTGTTATCTTCTAGTCTATGTTGATGTATTTTGCTCACAGGTAACAACTCTCTTCTGCTTCAACGCTTCATCCAGCTACTAAGCACAAAATTTAAGCTTTGTGACTTGGGTTTTGTTCATTATTTTTTAGGTATTGAGGTTACGCCTACTGGTATGGGTCTTATGCTCCAACACCATAAATATACACTTGACATCCTCACTCGGGCTGGTATGTTATCTTACAAACCTGTTGATACTCCTATCTCTACATCCAAAGCTACCATACTGCCATATCCCTTGTTTTCTGATGCTACATGTTTTCGTCAAATTATGGGTGTTCTTCAATATCTCATTTTTACACGCCTAGATATTTGCTTTGCTATTAATAGAGTCTATCAGTTTATGCATGCTCCTATAGATTCTCATTAGGCTGTCGTTAAACGCATATTGCATTATCTTAAAGGTACGACATCACATTGCTTACATATTACTCGTAGTTCTTCCTTTGCCTTACATGACTTTACAGATGCAGATTGGACTGGCAGTGTTGTTGATTGAAAATCTATGGGTGGTTATCTTGTGTTCTTTAGTCAGACACCGATTTCATGAAAATCAGGTAAGCAATGTACAGTTGCTCGCTCTTCTATTGAAGCTGAGTACAAAGCCTTAGCCGATGACACTGCTGATGTTATCTAACTTCAGTATTTATTAACAAATCTTCAGATTCTGTCTGTTTTTGCTCCTATCATCTAGTGTGATAACCTTGGTGCCACTTATTTGTCTGCGAATCTTGTTTTTCATGCTCGCACAAAACATGTTGAGGTTGATTATTATTTTGTCTGAGATAGAGTTACGAAGAAGAAGATTCAGATTTGTTTTATTTCCTCCCAGGATCAACTTGCAGATATCTTCACTAAGTCACTTCCTACTGCTTCGTTTACTGCTTTTAGTTTCAAGTTTCGGGTTGATCCCCCACCCTCAACTTGAAGGGGTATATTATAGAATGTACCTATATGGAAAATATTGTATATAGAAAATATTGTAATCATACTCTTGTGTGGTAACCTCCACCATTACTATTGTATATTGCCCTACATATATATATAAAAAGGACTGGCTAACCACTAAGTTAAGCCTCCTAATTATTCTCAACTATTTATATAACAATTAGGAATCAAATTTTTACATAATATATTAAGTATGATATTTTAATGATTTAAATAAATTATATTTTTTTATTCAATTGACTTTTTGATTTTGACAGTGCATGTAAATAAATGATTATATGCGATGGTTAGTCATGTCAAAATGAAAAAAAAAATACATGCATGTGTGATCAATGGATTCTTAATTACATACAATTAACGCATACAAAACGTCCATATACTATGTCGGTTCACTAAAATTTTATTTCATATATGAAAGAAATTTATCCTCGTTAAAAATTGCTGGATTCGCCACTGGAAATGGAGATACAGTTACGGAGACTATAAAATTGTATTATATTGGACGGAGCTAGATGTCCTGAAGTCGGACTCTTGATCATCTTGAACACCTTTTGAATCAGGACAATGTATTCCTTAATACCATATTGAAGGACTGGTTAGTGGTGCTGTATCCCCCATCAACCATGAGATTTAGTCCACTCACATACTTGGACTCATCGCTACCTAAATACAAGGCAGCCTCCGCCACATCTTTGGGTGACGGCACCACTCCTTTCAGATTGGCAGATTCACAAACTACATGCTCCACAAAACTTTTATCCGCTCCCATTGCATTTCTTAGCAGTGGAGTAGCAAGAGCACAAGGAGAAATGCAGTTAACCCTTATTCCATATTGCCCTAGTTCCACGCACAAATTCTTCATTAGCCCCACCACCGCATGCTTCGACATTGTATAAGCATGAGGCGACTCACCACAAGCCACTGAAGCCACACTAGATGTGAAAAGAATAACGCCTTTTTTCACAGGAATCATAACTCTAGCAGCATGCTTTGCACCCAAGAAACCACCATACACATTAACTTCAAAAACCCTTTTAAAATTTTCATTCTCGGTGCCTAATATTGTTGGATCTATATTGCCAGTAATGCCAGCGTTGTTGTACATGATGTCTAGCTTCCCATACTTGGATATGGCAAAATCGACAACATTTTTGACATCGGTATCACTAGTGACATCACAGTGTACATAGTAAACATTGTTCTCCGTGCCAAGTTCCTTACAAAGGGATTGACCAACTTGATCCTGGACATCAGCTATAATGACATTCGCTCCATGTTCAACAAATAGTCTAGAGGTGCTCTCACCAATCCCGCTAGCACCTCCAGTGATTATTGCCACTTTACCAGCTAACCTGCAACAAAAATTAATTGATTTCTCGTTCGGGTGAAGGAATTAAAGCACAAGAACATTTTCTAGTGAGAGCAAGTAGCTTGTTACCTTTTTGCAAAAGAAGCTAGTGAACTAGAGGAGTTCATGTTTTGGCTGAAATAGAAATGGAAAGGGCCGGGGGCGTTTAACCTGAGAAGATTTCAATATGTATGTGAAGAAACTCTCTAAGATGCAATTAATATATGAAGGAGAAGAAGGCCAACTGGCATATCTGTGTGGGTGGGAGGGAGGTATGTGTATTAACCATTAAAGAAAAAATGATGAATAAAAAAGCTGCTACCAAATGCAGAAAACTGAGGTCTTCTCATTAATTTTGACTGCAATGGTTTCAGTAAATAAGAAATATTTAGTAAAGCGGCCACCCAGATTGCCCAGACTGCTACCAAAATGTGGAATAGATGCCAAAAACGTAAATTCCCTGAAGATCATTATACAACTTGCCATGTGTGCCAGTTGAAAATGTGCAAATTGTCATGGCACAGAGTCGCAAGATTGAATGAAATGGTTTATTATTAGTGAACCTCCTAAAATTCGTTTGGTAATGGAGCATCTAAATATGAAAAGTTTGTTTAGTTCAGTCCCTATGAATTAACCTTTGCGCTTGTGATGTTTATTAAAAGTTTTTTTTTATTACGTACTTCTAATCAATTACAATATTTACATATTTTACAATTTATTATAAACATTTAAAGATATTTCCATATAAAGTAGCATTTATTTAACATCTTTAATAAATATCATTAAGTCTTATTTAAATATTTTATTTTTACTTTTTTTAAAACACAAGTCAATAATAAATAGAATTTAATAAATATACACAAATAATGTTTAACACATATCTTATGGACCATAAATTATTAGATAGATTTGGAGTGGTTGTTTTTTGTGGTTTATTAAGCTATTTTTCATAGTGATTTTTAATCTGTTTTCACTACCAAAATCTTTAGATTTACTGATGGAATTTTTCATCAGTGTTTGCACTATCATTTCATCGGTAATTAATTTACCAACGAAATCATCGATGGAAATGCTCCGTCGGTGAATCTATCATCGGTAATTTTTTTTCCCTCAGTATTTTCGTTTATATTTATCAATTTTCTGGTAGTGTTTTCTCTTGACAAAACATTAAAATATTTTTAGATGTTTATTTTATGGTTTTTATGTGCTATTTGTAAATACTATAAAAAATATATAAAATATTATTTTAATGTATTTTCAATAAAAAAATATAATTTTTCAACAAAACACATTTTCTAATATACACTTAGCTTATCATATCACAATGGACTAAGACAATAAATACAAAATGCATCCATAACATCATGTAAAATACTTGTATCATCAAGTGAGAATCACTATATTTTATTTATATCTTATATTAATTAACTTAGTTTATAGATGATGTAATCACGTCTACCTAGCAGCCCTCGCCCTTTTCTTTTACAATAAATGTGCATTGATCCTTTGTACGTAAATTTATTGCATAGCTAAGGTGCATGGGCCATAGATATGCAATCGTTGCCCCTTGTTTCCAGATGAGGTTGTTAAGGATCATAAATACTACGTGGAAATGCATTGAACCAGGCTACAAGATAAGAGCACCGCCATGTATCACCGTTGGGAAAATTTCAGCGTCTTCTAGTTCCATACTAGACCCATCACATCTGTAATCCTCCATGTGCAATGGAGTTTCATCTAAGTTCCATACTAGACCCATCACGTCTGTAACCCTCCATGAGCAGTGGAGTGTGTAATTAAACCCTCCATATGCAATTAATTGTGTGTTCACGTTTGTTATAATGGAATTGTGGAGGTACTGATCCAAATTTTAGATAGTTACCTGTCAAGCTGCCAATGGTGACCGACTTTCAATCATAAATGACATTGAGAGCGACGTTACAAGAATTTGGTAATGGAAATTTAGATCTAGGGATCAGAACTTTTAATGCTTATCACATGAATATCGACCAAAATCTAATGATACGACTTTGTGTTAGATTTTCTGCCTTGAAGGAATTTAAAATTATCTACATGATTTGATGTACATATTGAATTGAAAGACCTACTTACACTTTTTAATGAATGGCTTCAATTTTTTGATCTAGAGTGTTTGAAGCAAAAAAATAGGTTGCAAATAAGTTTCTATGTAAAAAAATTTAGGATTTATTTTTGGGACACACAGTAGCCAGATTCTAGGGATTCCTAGATGATGCATCTTTCTTTCAAATGATTTGGACGGATGACATGTCGTCCATCTCATTAGCTTAAAAAAAACATAAGGGCTCGTGCACGGGCTGTTGCTTGATGGGCCAGGTCCAACAACACCTGGCTTAATTCATTAAACACAACAGGAAATTACTTGTGTTGCGATGTTAAATATCTTGATCTACATTTGTTTTTCAGTTTTTTCAGTTTTGTTTTTTGTTTATTGTTGACGATTTGTTTTTCATTTCTTTACACAATGATTATTGATTTGATTAGTTAGATGTATATATAAATTTTTCGATTTATATCTATGATTTTTTTATGTAAAAAAACACGTTGAAAATTTCTGCAAGTTTGATTTTTTTTTAATATGTTTCGGTGTTTTAGATTTAATCCTTATTTTTATGATTTTTAATTTTTTTCTCTTGATCCTTTTATGCTCAATTCATGGTTTTTTATTTTTGTTTGCTTTCCGAGACACTGCCTTGATAACATGTGCAACCTTTTCCAGTGACCAAAATCTTTGATTTTTCTTACTCATTTTAAAACATTTATATCACATGAATATCCTTTTTTACGTTCCCATAAAATTAACTTATCTCGCAGCGTAAGGCGAGCCATTTATTGTATAACGAATATCACAAATGACAAGGATACATTTGTGTGTATGATCAAATTACCAGGAAAAAAAAGAACCCTTGGTTTGGTTTTTTTGGTTTTTTTGTTTTCTCGGTTTAATCTGTTTGTTAGTTTTTTTACTCACCTCTACCACTATCACTAC
>Ga0325411_1002772_pt1 | contig 19758 bp, 11 predicted proteins | sample PopdelMetagenome_13_FD_206181 | JGI IMG/M metagenome (GOLD analysis project Ga0325411, IMG submission 206181) | Populus deltoides microbial communities from Bellville, Georgia, United States - Xylem-PdIQD-R4 | ecosystem: Host-associated > Plants > Phyllosphere > Stem > Wood/Secondary xylem...
TGTGCTATTGAATTCGAAGCTTCTCAATTAAAGCACTATTATGATATCAATATTAATTATGTGAGGCTAATTAAACTAGACAATGATTAGAAGAGGGCAACAGCGTGCTTGCCGAATCCCAACACTATTCATTAACATCGAACTGTTGCTGTGCTTGAATGTGTAAACAACAATGTATGTGGCTCTTCATCTTGTAATTTCATTAACTAGAGCTTTTCTATCTACAAAAGCATATGCAGAAGACATCCTCAGACAAAGAGACCTCATCGCATAGGTCAAGAACATATATATATATATATAAAATCCATACAAACAATAGAAGAGGAGCCTTGGCGAAGTAATTCTATACAATTCAAACTCGTAACACGGATTGCGTGATGACAGGAAGGCAGCTAGTGATCTTTTAATTCACTGGTATTTTTATAGTTATTAATCTGCCATGATTTTACTTAAACATTGTTTCTATTATTTTAGAAAAAATCTGTGTTGATCCTGATAAATCTGTGAACCGAGTTTTGAAACAACCCCCGAGCAAGAGTATGGTGGTATTTTCAACCTATAATTTAGGAAGCAAGAAACATTTGAGAAAAAAGCTTGATCAAGGTTTCAAATTTCAAGAACTTGAACGGTAATTCTTGGTAAGACGTTGATAAAATCTAATTACAACTACGCAGAGCAATAACAGAAACGGTACTGTTATCCATGTGTTCAGGCAAAGGTCTCGCTTTGATCTCTTCTCCATCTACTAAAACGCTTTCGAATTCTGCAACCAAATCTTGTAAACTGCGAAGAAGATCAACCATGTCACAATTGATATCATGCTTGCTCTTGTGCCCTTCTCTATACAGTTTGAATTCATGGAGAAAAACTCTTAAGCTTTTCTTATAGAGTCTGACGAACAAAAGAGCATCTTCCATGTGTTCCGGCAAAGGTCGACTCGCTTTCTCTTCATCATCTTTTAACGTGATTTCGAACTCTTCAACCAGATCTTGATAGCCATGAAGAAGATTGACCATGTCAGTTGTCACAGTTGAGGTCATGTTTGCTCTTGTGCCCTTCTTCGTACAATTTGAAAATACTGACAAACAATGGAGCCGCTAATTCCATGTTCCCTAGAATCCAAGAATCAAGACCTAATTGTGCTCTCTTGATATAATCTTGCTTCAATATACCTCTTGTTATCTAATATATATCTTGTTCTTTTGGTTCATATATATATATACAGGAGAGGGAGATGTTGTGCAAATAGGATCCTGATAGGAGAGGGAATTTTACCACTCACAAAGTATATCCTGGTTAAGCACAAATTCTATTCAATAATGCAAACACTATCTTAAAATCGGGCTGAGTTTAAAGTTAAATCCGAAAATACATTAAGCTAATTTCAAGTTAATTTTCTGAATTACTCGTGACCTCTCCTTAATTAGTCCTTTCCAAGATAGAGATTAATTGAAGCAAAAAAATAAACAAGGGCGGTCTTAAAATTGTACTGATCAACAGTTTGAAATCTCCATACAAGAAATTGAGAAAGATTAACACCTCAAAGATATATCCTAAATTAATAAGATAATTTGAGGAGCAAACAGGAGGCAACGGACATTATTAATTAGGACAATAAAAGAGATGGGAAAAGAAAAGGTTAAACATTCGTGTCCTATGCTAATCATAATTCTAAGCAGTAGCAGCATCAACGTTCATGTCTTCTGGCATAGGATTTGAGGTTGACTCTATGAGTACTTTTCGGAGTTCTGTAAGCAAATCCTTGTTTTGATGAACATGAACAACCATGTCACAGTAGAGGTCATGTTTGCTCTTGTGCCCTCTTTTGTACATGTCGAATTCATGGAGGAAAGCTTGATACACATATCCATGATTCTTCAAGAGATCTGTAAAGAGATTCACGGATGACGAGGCTTCCATACTCCTTATCAGCACAGAAAAGCTGAATCACCTTCAAGAATAAAAGATCCTGTGCCCTGAATATTTCAAAGACTTTGTAAGAGTGTCCGTCTCTAGCTAGGAATGCATGCGGCAGTGGGTGTTTAGGGTTGATGTTAGAGCCCTGAAGCAGTCAAACAACTTGGGTTAGGTATAAATATATGTAGTATCCAAATATTTCCTTGAGAGGGAAGGAAATTTCTTGTTTTGCAAGGGAAGTCACCGAGCCAAGTATTTTCTCCAAATCTCACTTCACTGATTTTGATACATATTTTCCTTTTTTAAGTCCAAACTTAGTTATCGTGAAAGAGTTTCTTGAAGAGGTTTTTCCTTGTTTAAAATGGAAGGCTTTATAGGGGGAATGTACAGCGTCTACACAGAGAAAAACAGCCCTCTTGACAGTTAATAAAGGAGGGGAATTTACTGTCTCCTTTTGTTTTCTTGCGCTCTTGTCCTGTTGCAGAGGCACTGGTTCCCTTCGTCATCTGTTCCCTGCTCATGGATAGATAACTCGTTCTGATTTGTCACGAACAAAGAGTTTTGACAGCTGACCCGTGAGCCGTCGTTTCTCGTAAAATATTATTTATTGATATATTTTTTTATTTTTTTATTTTTTAATATTATATTTATTAAGAGTTTGATTTTATAATTTTTTAAAATTTATTTTATATGATGTTATTTCAAGCTTGTGAGCCGTACAGTGAGTTTAATGGCTTAACTCGAGTTTTTTTAATTGATTTTTTTTTTAATTTTATTTTTGAAAATTAAAATTCATAATTTATTTTTTATTTATTTTCTATTATTTTATCCATGCTCAAGTCATAAGTTTGACAAGTTAATCCTAATTGACTTAAGTAATTTTCTAGTGTTTTTTTTATTGATTTTTTTTTATTTTATCTTTGCACACTAGATTGATTGTAAATTGAATTTTATAATTTGTTTCAATTTGCTTTTTATTGGGTTATCTTAGTTTTATAACCTAAATTGCAAGTTTGGTAGGTTAACAAAAGTTAACTTGGGTCATTTTTAGGATTTTTTTAGTTGATTTTTTTTTTCAATTTCATCTTTCAATATTAAGTTTATTAAAAATTAAGTTTTATAATTTATTTTGATTTGTTATCTACAAGGTTATCGTGGTCTCATGACTCGATATACGAATTAGCAGGTTGACACGAACTGATCCAATATATTATCATCTCAATATTTATTAATAAAAAAATCTCATCTTCAATATTTATTATAAATTAAATTATATTTTTATTGATCATCTAAGTTATTTTTGGATCCACCAAGATAACCGAGTCGTATTAAATTAACCCTTGGAAAATTTAAATATATTTTATTACATTTAAAAATAATAATTTAACCCGCGCAGCGCAGAACGGTCAGTAATCTAGACGGTTATTAAAAATGGAGTTGAGAGCCCGTCTGCAATTCGTAAACACCCGTTTGCATAGCTGTTCAAAGTTTCAATGGCTCAGCTTTGGATCCTTCCCTGCTTGAGTCATCGAACCAAGTCTTGACCCTGGAGGAAGTGTTTAGAGTCTTTGATGCAGACAGTGATGGCTACTTAGATGACAGCTGCTGAGCTTGGTTGCATCTTAGGCCCACTTGGTCACAACTTACAATGCAAGTGAACCATACGTAAGGGCAAATTAAAGAAGAAGTAAACAAACAAGGATGCCTTGCTAAGCTTACAATAATGAGTTGTTGAGATGGAAAACTCGGTGATGTTGGTGGTGATGATAACGTTACTGGAGGGGAACTATACGAGGCTAGTGCTGAAATAAGCATGAGCTTGAGGTAAACGGGGATTACACTGTGCAAAAGCTCTTAACGAAGCTTTTGAAGTCATGAAGACAGCACAGCATGATTATTGAAAGCACAAGCAACCGTGACTGAGGCGACGGAGAAGGGAGGGGGGAATTCTTATGCTTGCTGCTGAGCCATTAAGGTAACAGGGTGCATTAGAATATGTTACAGGTGAAAGACCATGGTCAAAGTCTGCATTCATTGGCTGCAAAACATGTTCGTTTATGTAAGAGGAGGGATACCGTCATGTGGGATTTGACATGGGGAAGTGATTCTGGAACAAACCAGTTCTTACAATGCCCCAGAGCAATCTCAAGATGGTATAGCTTTGGTCCGAGGGCCATATCAGCAGCAGAAACCATTTCCCCTTGATAAAAGCCCCCCTTCGAAGAACAGAAGATAAATGAAAAACTAAATCAGTAGAACAACAATCAGACGCCAAAATTGGACAGTGCATAAAGGAATTCTAGAACAACAAGGGTATTAAATTGAAAATCTGGCATTTATGATCTCAGAACTCAAGAAACGTTTCTATGCTGTGGAAACAAGAGAATCCATGGCATTTTAACATTGCTATAAAAAACGAATAGGCATCTTCATTGCAATCAGATTAATCCTTCATAAAAAGATACATCCTCGCACCTTTTTCTTTTTTTCTATCCATGCCACAAGGTTAGCTGACCACCATAACTTGAAGGTAAATAAAATAAGGCCGTGGCGGTTGTTGGCGAGGTCTTCACAAACCTCTCCTGTTTCCTAAATTAAGACCTTAGCATTTATCCAGGCAGCAAAGGTAACAACAACCCATAACATAGATTCAAGCGACTAACTTTGATATGATCATTGAAAGCACTAAGTTCATTGAGCAATGCCTGCTCTGTTCCATCATTGGGGTCTTTGCTTTTAAGAGATACAATGAATGTGGAGAAGGTCTTTGAGCAGTACTGCATCAAAGTAGGTAAATAAATAGATAACACTACATGGTGGTCTGCATGCTTTGCCGTGGATCAGTCCAAGTAATGCTTAAGCGTTATTAATATATTTTAAAGAAAAAAAATCCATGAATTCACACTATAAAAAGAAAACTAAAAAAAAATTACGATTATCAATCCCTAAGAATTCAAACATATAATTATGAAATAAAAAAAAATCAATTAACAAAAAAAATTAAAAAAACAAAGCATCAATAAATTCAGGTGAGGTCGCCAAAACTCGTGAGAGAGATTATGTGAACAAGATAACACAATAGAAAGCAAAACAATGGGTTGACCCGTGACTTAGGTGACCCAGGGCTTAGGGCCGATTAGGTTTCAAAAGAAATTTGAGGAGAATTGACTCATTATGAAACAATAAAAAACACGGGTTGACCTGTGACCTGGTCAACCCGTGGCAAACCTAGTCAAGACTAGGTAAAAAATCGTTGACTATTGTTTTCAAAATGATATTATTCTTAATTTTTTTTTTAAATAAAATTCATTTGACTTAGGTTAACTCAAGTCAACCTGTATGACACATGACCGATACTTGCCCATATTGACTCCTGGAAAATGAGAGGACAATCTAAAATTTTGAATTAAATGACAAAATTGTAAAGAAAAATCAAATTAACAAAAGAATCTAAATTAAAAATAAAAATCAAGAGAATGAGAACCAAACTTTAAGAAATAAAAAAATCAAGATTATGGATCCAAGGATGGAATTGAAAACAGATTAAATTTTGATAAAAGGGTTAAAAGTCAAAATTTGAAATCAAAACATTAAGGGCTTAACTTTAAATATTATAAAACTTTGAATTGAAGGGTAAAATTGAAAAGAAAAATAAAATTAACAAAAGAATCTGAAACAAAAAATTTAAAAAAAAGAGAATGAGGATTAAGTTTAAAAAAAGAACCAAGATTTGGATTCAAAGATGAAATTGTAAAAAAAATTAAAATCTGATCAAAGAGCTAAGAATCAAAACATTGATGGCCTAACTTTAAATATCATCAAACTTTGAATTGAAGGGTAAAATTATAAAGAAAAGAATTCACAAAAGAGTCTCAATTAAAAATAAAAATTAAGAGAATGAGTACTAAACTTAAAGGAATTAAAATCAAGATTATGGATCCAATGATAAAATTAAAAAAAACTAAAATTTGATAAAATATTTAAAAATTAAAATTTGAAATCAAAATATTTAGGGTGTAACGTTAAATATCATCAAATTTTGAATTAAAAGGTAAAATTAAAAATAAAAATAAAATTAACAAAAGAATAAAAAAAAAATCAAGAGAATGAGGATCAAATTTAAAAAATAAAAAACCAAGACTATGGATTCAAGGATGAAATTGTAAAAATAAAATAAAATTTGATAAAAGGGTTTAGAATCAAAATTTGAAATCAAAACATTGAGGGTCTAACTTTAAATATCATCGAAATTTGAATTGAAAGGTAAAATAAAAAAGAAAAATTAAATTCACAAAAGAATCCAAATTTAAAAAAAATCAAGATAATGAGGACCAAACTTGAAAAAATTAAAAACTAGAGATTATGAATCTAAGGATTAGATTGAAAAAAATATTAAAACTTGATATAAGGGCTAAGAATCAAACTTGAAAATCAGAACATTGAGGGCTAAATATAAAATGTCATAAAATAAAAGGACAGTTGATTTTTTTTAATGGCCAACATGTAATGTAATGTGTAAGAGAGAGAGAATAATAAAAGAGAAAAAAAAAGATAAAAAAGAAAGGGTGGCTGAAGCTAAATTGTCCTTCAAAATACCATACACGTCGCCTCATGTGGAAAAGGGCGCCTTGTAGCTTCAAATGCCATGATAGAAGTTGGTGTTCTTGTACCGAATGATGAATCACGCGCCAATAATTTTTTTAATATTTCTAGAAAAGGAGCATGAATGAATCACCCCTAACCCAACTTAATAATAACAAAAAAAACCTATAGGAATTAACAAAAACATCCCTTAATGCAAAGCTTAGAAAATTTGATTTTATAATTACTTTAGTAACTACAGTGTTTAAAAAACATAAAAAACCAAGAATACCCCTTAAAATAATTAAATAAAAATAACTCTTAAGGGCAATTAAGTAATTTAAGTGTACCATTAAAATATAAGATTACTACAATGACCCTCATGAAGCTGATAATAACATTTGAACCTTTGTGAAATTACCAAACTACCCTCCAAACAGCTGAACGTTAACTGACAAATGCATCTGATTGCAAAATGACAATCCTTTAGATTTGAATATCTTCTCTGAGTATTTTGTCCAGAATGTGTTTTCATGTCTTTCAGCACTAGACATTGACATGAAATTTTGTTCATTTGTACATGAAAGCTCGCAATAATCTCCTAAGCAAGGCCTTTGACCACATCGTTGATTGCTGGTGTCAAAAATTAAGATTTAATGAAATATTTCTTCAATCTCCATCTCTTACTAAAGGTTGTTAAAAGATTTTTAAATAAACATGATCGATGGACACTTTTGACATAAATTTAAAAATGAGATCCATTTACTTTTAGCTTTATGAATTTGTTAAGAATTTATTTTTTAATAAAAAAGCTTTAACATAGAATATTAATTTATTTAAATTAAAATATAAAGAAATGAAAATTTGATATAAAAAACTCTTAATTGATATTTTTAACAAAAAAATCATCAATTCAATTTTGAAAGATTACAAAATTTCCTTACAGCTTATTTATTAAGAAGTTGAAGAGTCAAATGATACCTATAAAAAACAAAAACTTTTAGAGATAAGAGGTCTTGGACTAATGGGGCATTGTCCTTAAGCCACACCAAGCTAGATCGATCTTGGAGCTTGGGTTTGAGTTTGAATTACTAAAAAATAATTTTTTAATTCATAAAAATTATATTTGATCAACCTTTGAACAATAATTTTCCTCTTCTTAAATACTTTATTTACAAATAAAAACATTTAATTTTTAAGGGAAAAAAACATCAGTTTCTTTTTATGGAGGGTAAATCAGGTAAAACAATGAGAATTTAATTATGGTTGCATTAGTTTTGGTTCCAAAAATAGTATAAAAAATGTTGAAGAGAAGATGTTAGACAGATAACCTAATATGACACAAGTCAACTTTTTTTCTTATTCACCCATGGTTTTTCCAACTTGTTTAAGATGTTGGTATAAAAAAAGTTATAGTCAGTAAATTTTCAAATTTTAATATGGTTGATATGATAAAATGATCTTGCTTCTTGCACGATGTTCATGCTGAAAAAATAGTTTCAAGTGATTGCAATTATTTATTATCTTCTTAGGAAAATTTCAAGATCTGGTTCAAATATAAAAGTAAAAGGAAGAGAGTTGAAAATCTCATTTTGAACTCGAACTAGTAATCTCTAAAGAGCAAATCTAGAGTCTGACCAGTTAAGTTACACCTAAACCTACATACCAACTTAACCAGCCAAGCCTTGGCTCGCAAATGCATATGCTAAACATTGATTGACAAATGCATCTGATTGCTAATTAACAATCCTTCAGATTTGAATATCTTCCTTGAGTATTTTGTGTAAATGTTTTTTCTGTCCTTAGCATCATACATTGACATGAAATTTTATTCATCTGTACATGAAAGCTCACAATAATCTTCTGAGCGACCTTTGACCGTATCTTTGATTTACAACATTAAGTTACCAGATTGCTGGTGTCAAAAACTTAGATTCACTAAAAGATTTCTTTAGTCTCCCTTTCTTACTAGAGGTTTCGGTTTCTGATCTTTTTCCTAGTAAATCATAAAAATAAAATAATGCTCTTCAATCTCCACAAGTGCTGATTTGCTCATGCCATATCAAAACAGATGAAGCTCAACAATGAAAACAACACCACATTCTCAATGAGTTTGAATCTTACAAACTTAAGAGGGTTGTTGATGGCTTAGTGGGAGAAAAGCTTGCACAAGAACTTATCCAACCACTGTTCAAGCCCTCTTTCTAACATCTAAGAAAGAATCCCTTTTTCCCCTCCTTACTGGCCACCGATTAAGCTTATGGTTCCCGTTGATAGTTTAATTTTACATCAATCTTTGTTGAACTAGCAGTACAATTGAGTGCTCGAGATCTCACTTATTTTTGAAGGATAAGGATCCAAATTTATCTTTATAAAAAAAATCACAAAGTTGCTTATCGTACTAATATAAAACCCAAATCAATCTGGCGGGTTAACCTTCTGATCTGCACCTAAGAATCAACAGGGGATAAAGTTTAAAGAGCCCGACAATGGCATGGTGAATGGTGGGGATGAGTTAGGTTTTCGGACCTAACAATAAGTGTAGCCATCGATCTCTGTGTCGGCACGGGTGACAGTTTACAAGTAATTTTGCTTTAAAGCCTCGAACACCCTTTAAGGGCATTCAGTACGGATTTGGACACCATTGCTTAAAATCACATGAAAACCCACGTTTAATTAAGATCAGGACCAATAGTTCCCCTATAAAACCATCCATTTCTCTTCCCATTTGCAAATAGCCGAAGTTGACTCAACCTGCTGTAACTCAGAGCCTCTTGTGGCCTCTCATTGAGGACCCTAAAATTATTGATATCACGAAGGGGAGAAATTGTCTGTTCGATTTCAACCGATTCCTGTGCTAGGAGAAAGGAGAATGTAATGGAGGAACATGATGCACATGGGCTAGATCGTGTTCCTTGTCTTATGGTCCTACCAGAAATTAACAGGTACAGATTGTTTTAGAGGCCATCTGGAAACAAGGTTGCAACTTGTAGGTATAGCCTTGTGTTCCTAGGTAGATGTGAATGCCTGTTTGCTATTTACAGCAATGAATGTTTTTTAAAGTTTTTATTTTTGTTTGGAAATATATTGAATTAATATTTTTTAATTTTTAAAATTTATTTTTGATGTAATCACATCAAAATGATCTAAAAACATCGAAAAACATTAATTTAAAACAAAAAAAATATTTTTTTAAATATTTTTTAAATATAAAAACAAATAAGCTTGTATTGCAAGCGCAACCTCATTTTCAAATGGAGCCTTACTAAGAGTTGATGGTTCACAAACTAATCCATGTTTAATGCCAAAATTCCATAGAATTTTAAAGATAATTTATTATATTTTTTTAGATTTTCCTTTTTTTGTGTGAAAAAATCAACCAACGTATAAAAGAGAAAAATATTATTACTTTTTAACATTAATAAAATGATTGAATTTGTTCATATAAAGTTAATTTTGTTTGAAATTAATAAAGTTTTAATTCCATCCCACGTAACCAAAAACATATCTAACTTTATTGTTACTGCAAATTAAATGAGAAATCACTGTAATTCAAAGCATGTTGTATTATATTCTACCGGTGAGTAAAAATATTTAGTTTATTATAATAAAAGCATACAAAAAAAAAATTTAAGAAAAAGGAAGTGTGTGTACATGTCTAAATTTATAAACATGTAAAAATAAAACTTTTAAAAAAACATGCTTTCAACACAAATATAATAAAAAAAACAACACTAGCATGTATACTACAAATATATTCAAACTTATAATTGATATAAAATAAAAAAAATCATAACATGGATACTAAAATAAAATTAATTATGCTTAAATTATAACAAGAAGGGTACTTACTAAAACAATTTAAATTAACTTTTATTACTGTTAATGATAAATCATTTGTCTTTAAAGATTTATTGTTTTTTTTACTTATGCAGCTAGGATATTTGCAATATGTCTTTTAAGATTTCAACACCACCACCTTTGTTTAGATGCACTTCCAAACTAATTATACGTGGCTATCTCCATCAATTTTCTTCTGATTCTTGGTTTTCTCATATATATACTCCCCATCACAAGAAAAATCTTAGGCTTGACTTGCACGAGACTGCACCAACCCCAACTTCTGCATACCATTCATATCAAGTGGAAGAGTCTTTACTTGGTCAAAAAGTGTTACACACTTACCTTACCAAGGATTATGTCGCTGTTAAATTCAACTTAGACAACTATGATGGCATTATAAACCCTAAAAGCATATACAAAATGTGAGTAGCATCATAGAGCTAATGACAATAAAAAGTACCGACAATTACAAGATTTTACCTATAATTTTTTGTAGATTTACTAGGGTGTGGTGTCAAAGTCTTAAACCTAGATCCATCTTAGGTCTTCATGATCTCTGTGTAAATCTCATCTCTTATTTTAGCATCAGCATTCCTGCAAAAAAAAGCACAGACAAAGCTCTTTATCATCATACAACAAGATGATGACAACATAAGAGCATATCTTCAAAGATTCAACAAGAAAATGCTAAGCGTAGAGTATCTACTTGAACCCATCACTATTAAAACCCTGATCAATAGAGTCTACAACTATTCTTTATAGGAAAGGTTATACACATTTCCTAATAAAAATCTAATTAGCATCAAACACGTGATGAAAAATCACATTAGGATAGAAAAAGCTAGTGTGACCATACAAGGTCACCCATGATGATCTAGCCGAGCTAGAGATAACAAGTGATTCTAAACAGTTAGGTGTCCTAGACAGATTATGTGGATGGCCTAATAAATGATGTGGATGACTTAACAAATGCATTTATAAACCATTGAAATAGATATAGGCCCAAGAGGAGGTTTGTTATTCCAGACCAGAATGATGGCATAAAACGACCATAACTTTTGATCTGACTGTTAGATTAGGCTCAAGTTCTTACATGAGTTTTTAGAGGTTGTTTTCCCTGTAATAACCCCTTCAGCACTACGCGAACCATCGGATCTTGATTGTCATTTTGTTATTTTCCTTGTTTTTCTCGGATTTCATGATTGTTTTGGATTTTATGGTTATTTCCTTTATATTTTCATGTTTTTATTTTGTTTTCAAGTTGAGGTAGGGTTTCTTATCTAATTAAGGTTTTGTAAACCTTCTAGTGAGACAAGCTTCTTTAGTATTATTTTTTTAGAGAGAATAAAGTTATAAATTTGGGGTTCACATTTGCAACCTCTTTCGCTTATTAAATTTTTATGTTCTATATTTGTTTGTTGTCTTTAACTTCCACCTATATCACATGCTTTCACATGCAAGAAGAGTCTTCACTACACTATCAATCTCCAATGAGAACATCTAATAAAAGCATCAAGAAGACATCCATGATCGTCTGACACTCCTTAAACTCATGATCACACCTTTTACAACGACACATATTGATATGTTGGTTGTCATAAAGGAGAAAAAATACTTTCTATAATACCCACCTCCAATAAAAAGTGGTTCAAACACAATAAACACAATAAATCCCAATAAGTTCTATCTCTTTCACTATGATCATAGACATAACACTGAAAAGTGTCACGCACTCCAAAAAAAATAGAAAGATTTATCTCCAATAGGTGTCTTGAAGAATTTATAAAGGAAGAGATACAATATGAACAAACAGGAGACGATACTTGTGATGTACTACCTTATATAAGATAAATCTTGAAAATTATATCTCAATCATCTTTTAAATAAATAAATAAAAGCATCTCTATATTTCCAAAAATGAAAGGTTTCTATGAAATTTCCATGAAGAACTCTCAATTGATCTCCAACTTGTCTACAGGTCCTCGCAACCACTACTCTAGGTCTTACTAACCACTATCTCTAGGTTATTGTGACCACTATCTCTAGGTCGTTGTAACCGACTTTCTCCACATCCCTATGACTATAGTCTTTAAAAAGATCATGGATCTTTCTTCACAAAACATTGACAGCAATCTCTTACATATTAAAAAAAAAGGAACATTCAAAGGCAATACATGTAATATTCTTTATACAAGTATACACTGTAAGTATTTTCTCCCCATCCCTAGTTGGTTAAAGTCTTCCAAACATGTATGTTTACAAGACTTCAAGAGACAACTGATAATACAATAATAATAATAAAAAGAAGGTTCTTAAAGTTCGGTTGGCATCCCTGAATTAAATACATTCTAATGTTTAAATTCCCAAATTATTTTCAATCAAGTAACACTTAATTAATTATCTCAGTTTAATTTTTGACTAATGATTCTTAATGTGTGTGATCCATTAGGTTCCTAATATATTGGCATCAATATAAATTATAATTATAAATAAATAGAATTAAATAAATCAAATAATTTAATTTATTATCAATTCAGTAATTGATTAATTTACATTTAAAGATCAAGTGCAATGTCTAGCAACATGTCATGATCTCCTAAATATCAGAAAAGTCATAAGTGGTTTGACTTAACCTTTAGTGAACAGTTTCTTAGTGTAATTGTTATCCCTTCATCAATAATGTTTTGATTTAGTTATTTTAGCATGGATGTCTCTGATATGTCAAATCATATTTATTTGCAACATTATAATTATTGATTATTTGAATAAAATCTAAAAATCTTTTTAAATCTCATTCCATCTTGCGTAAGGATTTAACAATCAATATTATTTGAAAACATGTAGAACATTTTTCCTAATTCACTTTATAAGTCGAGTCGTTACATTATAAGAATAGTTGCTTCCTTTTATAAAGAAAAGAATATAATATGTATTACTTTCTATGGCTTTAATGAATGTCTAGTATTTAAGAGAGCATTGACCGAGAATATTTTAGAAACAATGTTTTGATACAATATGAATCTCACAATTATAACTTTATAATTTCCTTTGCAAATCACTTTTGTTTCATGAACTTTATCTTCACTCTAGATTCATAAATCAAATATTAGATTCATTGATCTAATATTATATGAATATTAAAAATAAATTAAGCCTTTTTTAATGATAAATATGTATTTGCATGAATATAATAATTTCACATGTAACTAATCGATTGACTACATGATATATTAAACTAACATTTTCAAGCACGAATGTAGTTTTTATGGATTTTTATAATTTTACTTATCAACAAAAAAATAATATCCATTATACTTCTTAAATTAAAATTTACAATGCAACCCTTTTAATGGTTTTTTTTTTAAATACAAATATATTGTAAGAAATCTTGATATAAAGTTTTTTTATTAAGAACTTTTTTCTTATTCTCTCTCTTCAAATATTTTATTTTATTTTTTATTTCTTATATAAACATGTGGCACATAGATTCATGTCATTTTATAATATTCACATTTTATTAATTTGAGGTGACCTCACGCCAGATATTAAAGGTAAAGCCTCCATATTATCATGAAGGATAATTGATAACATGCAAATACCCAGATTTGAAGGCACTTGAGAGAGATTAATCTTCAAGAACATGAATGAAGGGTTCAAAAGATTAAAAGAATTGAGTAGTAAATTAGCTTAAAATTAAAAAAAAAAAAAAAAACTAATCGCATGAACAAAACATGAATTTGTACACTTTATAGGCATAGGATCCCCTAAATTTGCATTCCGAAGTTCTGTTCACTTAGAGGATCCCACAGAGATTATTTTTTTTATAGGCAGGTCCATTTCTCTCCCAAGAATTGTACAAGTTGAAGCCAGTCGTGCCTCATGAGCCACTTTGCTCCCAACCCATTACGCACGATCACTGTGCAGAAAACACAGCACACATCACATGATATAGGGTCCCAGATGTACGGATTGATGGTGGTATTGATTTTAGGGACATATATGGGAGCCACATTATGGAGGAAGGGCCCTCCGTTGTCTTTCAAGTTCCATTGTGCATTATCATCAACAAGAACAACAGCATGATCGACTGAACCTGAGAGCAGGCAAGAAAGAAAGCCACTAAACCAGTCTGGTTTTCATGGAAGATTGTTGAACTAACACAGATTGTTGAAGTGTAATAGACGTAGAAAGACCACTGGCTAGTTTTTTACAGAATTGGTTAAACCACCCAGTTTCTTCGAATCATTTAGTTAATAAAATATAAATAAATACATCACTATTATAAATTAAATTTTTTAAAAGTTTAAAATGGTGTGAAATCTGGCAAAATTCATGAAGATTATACATGAATATCATCAAGAGATAAAAAAAAGATAAACCTTATGAACTGATTATCGAGCTGTTGATTCAGTCAATAAATCGAGATGAACTAAACCCTTGCCAAATCCCTTGTTGGTTCGATCCTCATATTTATGTTTAGCACAATATTAACATAGTTATCAAAAATGAACAAGAGGGAGAACTTGTTATGTTTCTGATTCACTAGTTTTCTAGTCGACTCCTGGATTCAACTAGCAATTCATTTACAATTTGTTATACTGAAATTATTTTATAATTAAGCTCAATGAAGCTTATGAGAGTTAAAAATATTAAGAAAACTTATAGGAAAAATGTAATGTACTGTAAAAATAAAAATAGAAAAAGGCAAATGCTTGTGTCAACTAGATACTTGAGCAAATTGATTTGACACCATAGTAGTAATCTGCCTACCAATCGTCACCGAGACAAGTCCTTCAAAGAGGTTGACGAGACTATGCACCATGTCGTTTTGTTGTACCCAAAGAGTGAAGGAAGTGGAATTTTGATTTTGATTTTGATTTTTTTTTTCTAGTTCGATGGATGGAAATTGGGCAAGAGGCATTGATCATTCAATAGCTAGCAGTACACTAACATTATTGATAGCACTAGCTATAGCACTATCATGTACCAATGCATTGAATTCCAAAATCGGTTTACTTTTAGTGTATGTTCGAGTACGTGGTCCAAACTTTGTTTCCTAGCATGAAAAAGTATTAAATTGATGTATTTTTATGCTATGAAAGTTTTAGCTACTTAATTTAATTATATTTTATTATATGCTGATTATCACGAAAATAAAAGATATCATTCTATTTTTGAAAAAATATATGCTTGTATCACGTGGAGGGGAGGAATTGGGAGTTTTTTTTATTTGAATTTGATACTTTTAATGTTTTGTATCATATTGAAATGATAAGTTATAATTAATTCCTCTATATTAGAGAGATTTTAAATTTTGGTCCCTCTTGTTTCAAAAATCACAATCTAGTCCTTTAATCCACTTTGAATTTTACTTCATTGACTTGTTTGTTAGTTTCAATCTAAATAATCAAAGTTCCCTTCTATTCCTAATTTCGTTTTAATCCGTGTGGTTTCCAAAAATTAATTTGGGGGTGAAAGTCAGATCTTGATTACATGAATTTCGTTAATTTTTGCATTACATCAAAGGAAGGGAAGAGGCTAAACAACTTATAAATGAAATACAAAATTCAGGAATAAAGAGAGATATTAAAAAAAAAAAAGACACTAATACATGATTGTGCCCAAAATATAGCAATCAGATTATAATTTTTTTAATTTAAATAATTAGTCAAATTTATTAATGCAAATATAGTTGTATATAAAATATATCATTAAACAGTTTTACCGATGAATTCATTCTGTTAATATGAGGCACGCAAACCATTAGTAAAATATTTTTATCGATAAAAATTATTGATAGAATTGAAGACGAAATTATTTCTATCGGTAAAAATTATTGAAAAAAAATTTTTTATCAGTAATTTTATTGGTTTTTCTGATTTTTTGATAGTGACATGGTTATGTGTGCACATATGCACACAATATACCTGACATATTGTATGTGAAACTTCCGATATCATTGAAATAAAAATATATAATCACTTTCAGAACAAGGGAATATCCGACTCAGTAACTCAAAGGTTCGACTCGTTTTCCATTAATAATTGCTTTAAGAATAAGTCTCCTATTACTTTCAGAATGACGACTCCATCAACTTTGCAATTTATATTTAATTAATATATATATATACTTAATTAATTAGCCGTTATTTGAAACTAATAATATTCTAATCACTAGTAAGACAGCGAGATGTAGTAATTAATTAAGTATTGGATTGGGATATAATGTTACTTAATTCTTAATCAATTGGGTGTGTGTACTTTGTTTGCATCACTAATTACTTGCCGGCGTGGATCCTCAAGGAACAATAATGGAATTAACAAAGATATACATATATGGATCGAGATCAGCAGATCATGAAATGCTAATGCATATCATTATCAAATAATTTGTGGGGTTTAATGTAATGTGACAACATGGTATCTAGCTAATGAGATATTAATTTAGAGAAAGGGAATCTTGTTGACTTAAGAAGGAATTGTGGCAGTATTTTCTACATGGATCAAAGATGAAAAGACAAATGGGAAAATGTGGACATGGCAACATATGATATAGACGACAGACAGCCATGTGATGATAGTTTGGATTGAGGTGGACAAGTGCTGGAGTTTATGATCTCGACCGCCTGGCTACGTTTGACCAATTCTCCTCCATTGCCCTTGATTTAGATTAAATCTTGTGCGTGGTTGTTTATGCTTATTCTGTCATTAAGAATAATATTTAAATTAGCTCTAACCGAGGATTAAAACACAAATATTAAAAACCTTAGTAAAAGTAACAATCTCTAACATCTCTGTCTTTTCTATCCTAAAATATTAATAATTACACAGCAAGTGTACAAGGAAGATATAAAATGTACACATGCATGCAGGCACATAACACAAGTACAAGGAAGATATAAAATACACATGCACACACTTGTTCTTCATAAAAGAGATGAGAGAGCTAACTTAATTATCATCGAAGGGTCTTAATCGAAATCATTCCGATCTAGCCTTGCTGCGAGTGCTCGGGAGCAGAAAGGAATAAGACATCAAGAGCCACCATGTAGAACTGAGATGAACATGACCCCCATGATTCTGGATAATGTTTTTTTCTCAAACCTCAGATGAAATATCCAGGCGATGCAACATCCTAGATTAGTGATGATCATAACTCCTAGCTAGGACCATAACTCTTCATTGATTAGTAAAGATCGATAAGATCGATCGGGAGCAAGATTGCTAAGTACGTAGCCCTAATGCAGTTGCAACTCTATCCTGAAGCGCTATTCTGCAGCAGGTAGGTCCACCTTCAAAACAGGATAAGGCCTGCAAAGTTCAATGGAATCTGCTGATCATAGAGGCTAGCGTAGGGTGTGGTTCATTTCATTTGATGAGCAAAGAGATAAACCCTAGCTAGTGCTAGAACACTCATAAAAGGAAAGAGCTAGGATGTGCACGATTGGCTTTATACAGCAAATTCAAACAGCTCGAGACAATAATTTAAAGGGTCAAAAGCTCACACACATAAGCAAAGCAATACATTGAATTATTGATCCGAAGGTGAAGACAATCTCCTAGCCAATGACGTTGATGTTGCTAGCTAGCTAGCTCAAAAATTTGAAAGCTGATACTGCACAATGCATTTCTCTCATAGCATGGACGTCCTTGCTCTCCACAGTTTGATTTTTTGGACCCTTCTTCTTATTTCGACTGCGGTGAATATTGTCAAATAATATTTCCTGCAACCTTTTTATTTTATTATTACAAAACTTGAGGATGTTGACAAATTGGATGGAAAAGAAGATGCTCCGGTTTTTCCTGTTTGTACTTTAGTTTCTCTTGCCTGCTTTCGACATCAATAATTGTGAAAAAATCCATCGCTAAACCTTCATATATATAAATAAATGCATATTATAAATATATTATGTATAGGGCAGCAGCATCGCTAGCTATATTTGGTTTTTCAACTAATTAACTGTGTTTATTTTGACCAAATTAAATACTTCCTTAATGTAATTATACCATGCCCATTTAAGCAACTAACTTCTTTTCCTTTTTTGGTACAAAATAATAGCTCAAAGAGCATAAAGAAAAGGTCCCCGAAGCTCAAAAGGAGCTTTCTAAATCGATGATGTGAGAAATACGTAGCCAACTTCTGAGAGAGATAATTAGCATGTGGTACGTATGTATGTATGTATGTATGTATGTATGTAACATTTTAATATTTGGAATTTAAATTATTTTTAGTTCCTTAATGATTACCCAAAAAAGTACGTACATGCGAGTTTATTTATTTTATCATTTAGTTGTATACTATTTTTTTAAAAAAAATAATATGCTTACTTTTATATTTTAACTTCCAAAAAAGTCTATATTTATTTTGATCTTTTCATGCTCTTAAAAATATATATTAATTAATTGATTTAATTGTGTCTCTTTTTCTTAGTTTCCTATATTTTTTTGAATGTCCTGTTTCTCTCACTTAAAATAGCTTGTAATTGTAATATATTTCTTATATCACCATTTTGTATATATTAATTATGATAGCAAAATAGAAAATATAATTTCTCATATTGCAAATCTTAATTTGTTTTCCAAAATAAAATGTTAATTGATCGTATCATAATGAGGTGTTTTAAACATTTATTTGGAAAAAAAAACTTTAAAATTAAACTTTTAATCTGAAAAAAAATCATAAAATGTATTGTTCATTTATCTTTTAAAAATGAACTTATTTGTACTTTTTTCTCTAATTAAAAATCATAAAAATAAATCAAGTTACTATATATCCCTTACAATAATAATAATAATAATAATAATAAAAGTAGGAATTTTGGAACTACTAGACTTTGAGGTGCGGGAGCAGTGGGGAGGGACCAGCATGAGATGAGAACTAGGCAACGTGGCAAAATCACATGGTGATGGGCCAACATGAGAGTTGTGGGTGTCAGCACTGCTCTCCTGGTTTCAATGTTATCCTTTTCTTTTCTTTTTTCTCTGCTTTTTACTATTTTTATTTTATTTTCCAAAAACCAAAAAGAGAGAAAGAAATAAGAAGAAAAAAAGCCAAAAATATTCGACGTCCACTCCGTTACAGAAACATCACCTTCCAACAAACAAACGGCCAAGCAAGAACCGACGTTTTCAAATTTTCGAACAACTACCTTAGTACCGCATGTGGCTAGCTAAAAATATTCGAGGATGCAATGAAAATTCCTTTTATCCTACCACTTTGCGGATAATAAATATATATATTCGATAAAATAAATATTTACTTAAGTTAATTTTTGCATAGGAAGTTTAAATCTACTCGATTATAGGTGAATCAACGCTTCACTTGTATTAATAATATCACAAGGATTCAAATCAAAATGTGTTTCTATTTTAACTATATAATATATAAATAGTTAAGTGATAAGAATTTGGGAATAAC
>Ga0325411_1002773_pt1 | contig 19747 bp, 12 predicted proteins | sample PopdelMetagenome_13_FD_206181 | JGI IMG/M metagenome (GOLD analysis project Ga0325411, IMG submission 206181) | Populus deltoides microbial communities from Bellville, Georgia, United States - Xylem-PdIQD-R4 | ecosystem: Host-associated > Plants > Phyllosphere > Stem > Wood/Secondary xylem...
ATGGGATTCTAATTAATTTAAATAAACATTGTTTTACAGGCATATGAATGAGATTCTATAGCATTTTCTTGGGATATAAAGATTCATATTTTGTCTTTTTTGTTCGGCGGCATCTCAACTTAATTATAAAACTATCCGGAGAGGACAGAAGAAGCTGGCTAAACTTGGGATTATGTGCTGGGCCTGATTGGATTGTACTGGTCCTTTTCACTTTTCTTCAGAATTCAAGGATAGCCCAAATGGGCTTGGGATCAGACGCTCAGCCATTTTTTTCCAAGAAGTAAAAAAGAAATAAAACCTCATACTTTTTTCTTCATTATTTTTAGGGGACCAAAAGTACATGATTAATTAATCAAGCAAGATCTGCCAACCATATCAATTATCACAAAATGTTGGTATACGATACCATCTTAACCATTTAAAAGCCATCCCATTTAAGTTCAGCATTCAACCATCAGATATCAATTATCATGTTTTTTTTTTTTTGGTTAAAGAAATTCAAACAACAGATTATATAAAGAGAAACCATATTTTAATGGATTAATTTGAAAAAAATTCATAACTTATAATCTAACTAGATTAGTCTAAATTGAATAAAAATAATTAACTTGATAATACATGATTGGCTTTTCGGATAATTAACCTAATTATGTCGACTCTAAAAATTTTTATATAAAAAAAATAAAACAGTCTTACTTTAAACTTGTGTTAAATTGATAACTTAATAATCTAAATTTTTTTAGTCAGTTTTTAAATCTAATAATTATAATTTAAAATTCATTATTTTTTTTAATTGATGGAGGGGGTTCATTGAGCAAGAAACATGCCTCATTATTTTTATTTATTTATGATGATCGATATATTTTGCTTTTCTCATTATGAAAAAGATAAGAAAATTGACCTCATTAAGGCATGTGCGGATCATCATCAAATTCCAATGACGGCACAAAACGCGCTAATGAATAATGCCGGCAAGATAACGTTGCTCCATGAATGGGACATGAGAACACATAAAGATCACACCTAATTTAGCACCATAATTATCTTATTCTCCTCCTCCATGATTTTGATCCAAGAAATGAGAATCAATCCTCCTTCCTTTTGAAAAAAACAAAAACAACCCTTCCTTATCATGCCTAGTCACGTTTTTGTTTGCTATTATTACATTGCATCATATGGGCTGTCCATTAACCGGACTTGTTGGTTAGACAAAGATTATTATAGGCCGTGGAAATTTTATATATATATATATTATTTTAGATGATTTTATTATTAAACTAATAGATTATTCCAAACTCTATAAATTAAGTTCAATTCAGTTTAAGTATTAAGAATTAAATTTTAAAATAAATTTAATATCTAAAAGTAGATCAAAAGTTAACCCTTTGATATATTATATATAAAAAATACTAATATTAAAACTAGATACCTTAAAAAATTCATTTACACATCTTTTATTTTTAAAAATCTTTGAAGGAGTAAGATAAAGATGAGATGATTTGTTATAACCATGAAAATTTGGTAGATATTTTGATTTTGATCATCTAAATTCTTTTCAAAATGGAATCTATAAATTTTTGTTTTTAGTATTTTTTTCCCCAATAAAAGGCTTAATGACTTTAAGATATACAATAAGAATAGTTTTTTCACAATGTATAATTGAGAAATAAAAATTAATAGAAATCAAAATTTATTTTACTGAAAAAAAAACTTACACAATTATCAAATTAAACTTAATTCTATATTTTTATAATTAAATAAACTACTGTAAAAAAATAACAATAATAATAATAATAACAACATATAAATTTAAGCTATAACAACACATGCATCATATAAAAGAGCAACAACATGAATGATAGCTTTTTTATTGTAAGGATCTTCTCGGTTTATTTTTAGATTGTGCATTTGTCAAAATTAAATTCCCTCTTTATATAATTTTAAAGATACAACCTCACATCTACATGATATATTTAGAGAAATTTTAACAAATGTTTTTCAAACAACAATTCCAACGATGGAACTAGAAAAAAAAAAGCATATTTTTTATTCAAGATTTGAACCCAAAATATTAAAAAAGTAAGTATATCTTTTTAACCACCAAACTAATTTTCCAAGGGTTTAAATGAAAGCTTAATAACCAATGATTTTGATTAAAATTTTATTGGTATTTTTATAAAGGTTGTTGAAAATATTTTTATATTAATTATAATTTTAAAAGTTGTTTGGTTTTTATTATTTAAAGTATTTTTTTAATTTATATCTTTAAACCATAAAAAAAATTACCAAAATAACAAACATACAACCTCACTGGAGTCAAAAGAGTGATTAAAGGTTTCCATTAACTCATTGACATTCTTAGATCACAAGTAAAGACAGTCAAGTGGTGTTCTCGTAATTAATCCCTAAAACCAATACCATTTTCATACCCAACCTCACATATAAGTTATTAACCACGCAGACTCCTCCACTTCCCAATTTCCCCCTCACCTTCTTCTCTTTCTTCACCCTCATCTCCCAGCAATGACAGCCTCAAAATTTTACATTTTCCTTCTACTTTCTGCTGTCCTAGCCGTCCGTGTGTCCCTTTCATCATCAACAGCAGTTGATTTTCTCCCCTTGGAGTCGTCGTCGGAGTGCCGGGGATCCATTGCTGAATGCTTGATGGATGAGGAGTTTGGGATGGACACAGAGAGCAACAGGCGCATTCTAGCAACGTCGAGGTACGTAAGCTATGGTGCGCTGAGGAGGAACACTGTACCATGTTCGAGACGCGGCGCCTCGTATTATAACTGTCGACCTGGAGCTCAGGCTAATCCTTACTCTCGCGGGTGTAGTCGTATTACACGCTGCAGGAATTAATTAATCAATAAAAATAAAAATAACGATAACAATAACAATTTTTTTTTTAATTTTCTTATTTTTAATATTTTTTTTCTTTTTTCTTTTTTATATATTTGAGTGTTTATAATATATGGGTATTGTTTGATTATTGATTGTATGTAGTATACACTTATTAAGAAGATAGGCGTTGAATAAATAAAAATGAAAATTCCAATATATAAGATAGTTCATTGCTAAATTTTAAAATCTTGTACTTAACAACAATTTATTAACATAAATATTAATTTTTATTTGCCTAAGATAGATTAATTTCCGTTGATTATGTTAATTGTGCTTGGAAGTGGACTGTTATGTTAATACAAAAAACCCCTGTTAATTGTGCTTAGCAGGTTGCATTTTTTTTTTTTCTGAGGGTTGATGTCAAAAAAAGTTGATATACCCATCAAAACTCATACTTGATCCGGATCTTGTGTTGATTCAATCCGAAATTGGGTTTAATAACTTTTACTAATAGTCTTATAGGTGAAATCTTGATTCTATTTCCGGTGGTTCTAATTTCAGTTTTCAATCGTGGATAAGAGTAAGGTAATGTTTGGTATATAATGTAATCTACTGGAGTTTATGGTCTTCACAAAATCCATTTACCATTTTAGCGGTTCCTCTGCTTGACGGTTAATTGGTGTCCGTGGTGATCTCTATGATGAGGAGATGGAGCTTCTCAAAACAAAAAGCTTTGCCATAGCCTCTTATCTTTGGTTTATGAATTCAGAGTCCCCAAAGATACAACTCATAGTGAAAAGAACGAGAAAATCTTGACCGGTGCGAAACCATTATTGGGTTAATATAATTGAGGCTCTTAAAACTTTTGTGTCTTAATTAACTCATGTTTAATTGTTATTATTATTATTTCGTGATAAAACAAAACAATAATGATTGAAACATGTTTAATATTACCATATACAAAACTTACCAAAAAACCCTAAACTAAAAAGCCCATAACCTGATCCAAACAAGTATTGAATCCTAACTCAAAACAAATTTTAATTAAGCTCAAACATTAAAGAAAATAATAAAAATAACTAATTTGTTATTAAATAGCTCCAACCCTTCTTTCCTTGTATAACTAGGATGAATAAGGAATCTTTATAAGAAAAGAATTCTGGAACATTAATGAATCATTGCTACTCTTGGAAATTATGTTTCAGCTCATTAAAGATTATTGTAGAACTAGAAAATTCCCAAAACAAGTTGTCACGTCCTTTTAGAAAAAAAATCCTTGCCAAATATAAAGTCCATAGGTCAAAAGAAAATAAATAACAAAATTCATACAACTTATTCTGGCCTATATGGCAAGTCCTTTCCGAACTCCGATTCACCTAAAACTTTACTCCAACATAGATATATACCTCTGGAATCTTCTGGTAAAGTTTTAGCTTGATCCAACGGTTGAATTTGAAGTTATACTCAATAGCGTAAAACTGGATGGTATAAAATTTTACGTTAAAATCTGAATATGACCTTGCTTGGATCGTATCACAAGGCTGAATCATATCATTCTCTCCCTCTTCAAGAAGAGTCACCCTCAAATCTTGAATAGGATTGGTAGTGACTTAATTAGCCTCTTGTTTAAGCATTCAAAATTCTCTTATTGCAAATACAACTTTCTCTAACAACACTGTATGAAAGTAGTGACTAACAAGAATTTCAAATAAGCATGTCATACTAACCACTTGTGTGTATACTTTTGAATGATAACAACAACGGCTCTTCTTCGTCTTTTATTTTTTGGTGTTGTACCTCCTCTTCCTATGAACCTTGAAAATCATAAAATAATCTTCTATGCTTATCAACTTCTTGTTCTAAAATCCCCAAACCATGGCTTAGTTTTTCCCATCCTTGAATCCTCCTTCGTTCCCTCTGCCTTGCTAAATACTCACAAATAGGAAAAATAGAAGAAGACGAAGACACAACAAGAATAGAGTTTACGACAGGAAGAATAGTGATTTAGACTCGAAATTACAAATCTGACTTTTATTTGGACTAGAACTTATCGAAAACAAACAAGTGCAAAAGTGATTAAAATGAGTCAAAAAACAACCAAATATCCCAAATATGATGATAATATACTGGCAGGAACAAAATCAACAAAAACAAAACAAGTTTTGAAAGATAATGCAAAACAGACCCGTTACGGCAAGATAAAACCCGATTGTGGAACATAAAGAAAATGCTATCCAAATGACCTTGAATTTAATATATAGTATTTGGATACTAAGAAAACAAAAAATCTGAGTTTATAGGTCGTTCTATTATGTTTAGGTACCAAAACCCCTTCTATGATCAATTTGCGGCATAATTGAACCTCCAATTAAAACCTCAAGCAAACGATATCAAAATAAGTCCAAATTTAATATATGATGCGATCTCACCCCCAATACATAGAATATGAAGTTGGAATTGATTCTGAGGTGATTTGCTTATAACTCACTAAGAGTTGTGTTTCTACGGCAAAATTGAACATCGAATTAAAATCTCAAGCAAACGATATCAGAATAAGCCCAAATTTGGTATATGATGCGATCTCACCCCCAATATACCATATGAAGTTTCAAATGATTATGAGGCGGTTTGCTTATGGTACACTAAGAGTTGTGTTTTTGCGACAAAATTGAATCGTCCTTCAAATTTCAACTAATCTTTTTTTTTAAATATACTGATATGATTAGAGAGAGTAACAAGACAAAATATAACCTCTTTTTTTGCTTAGATGACACGGACACAAAGAACAAGAAGATGAATGACACAAACACTGGAAAACTTATAAGAACACTAAAAAAAATGAAAATAACAGAAGGACCTTGTTTCGAAGCCTAGTTCTAATATCAACTGATGCGAACCTCGTGATCACATGGTTACGCAACCCACAATCAAGATTGACATCTGATCATGGAAAGCCGAAATAGATCTGATAGAAGTGTGACACAATGGAAATCTGTTCCAAGGCACCAACACTATTGGAATGAAGTAGAATGACGCCACGAAACCAGTTAATCTTCGATAAGTCAGATTCAATTTGTTCAAGAATTAAAGAATACAAGAATCACTCTCACACATTAAAAGTGAAAAATTCAAAAGTAATATTCATCAATGGCTCTCGAAATTTTAGTTACATGAGTTTAAATAGTTCTTGAAAAATTAACCCTAATCTACCCTTGTGGGCTGAACTAATCTTCATACAAAACTGGCCCAAAAACCCTAAACTGAAAACTCATAACCTGATCAAACAAGCCTTGGATCCTAGCTCAAAACAAAGTTTTAATTAAACTCAAACATGAAAAAAAATAATAAAAATAACTAATTTTCCATTAAATAGCATCAACCCTTATTTTCTTATGTAGATAGGATGAATAAAGAATCTTTATAAAAAAAGGATTTTGGAACATTAATGAATCGTTGTCACTCTTGCAAATTATGTTTTAGCTCATTCTGGATGGTTGGCCCAGCTGGCTAGCAAGATTTACTTTGGACTTTAAGATGACACATACTTGTCTAAATGCTAATTGCCAATAAAAAAATAAATTTAGATAGCAATTGATTATTGTTCTGAAAAAAAAACCATAGAAACAATGAAGACAAAAGAAATAAGACAATCCAAAAGATATATATATATAACTATTTTACTTTCAACATGCATCACTTTCAAACTTATTAAAAAAATAATTAGATATATATATTTTTTAATTTTAGATTATTTTAAGTACTGAAATTAATAATAATATAATAGCCCTTATACCTTAATTATACAACCCAACAACCTGAGGCCTAGACCGATTCGAGTTAAAAAAAATTAGAGAAAATGTTGACCCGACCTAACCCAATAAAAAATCCAATTAAACTTGTAGCCCGAGTAAAACTCAGTCAAAAACTCATTGACCTTTTTTTGAAAAGAAAATTAGTCGAAACAACATCTTTTTTTATCCTTTTTCTTAAAACAAAGAGGATACATGACCCATGCCTTGCCTTTGGTCAACTCCTAAGCCAAGTTTTAAAAATATAATAATAATCATTTTTATTTCTACATGTTTTAGTTGGATAATACACAGTCTCTAAAGACGTATTTATTTTTATGTCCTTCTCTCTTCAACTAAACTTATTTTTATCCTCATTATCTCCATGATACGATTTGAGCAAGGTGAGATTCGAATTTTGATGTAAAATTTTCTACTATCCAGATTTAAACTATATAGCATAACTTTCACCTCGACTGTTGGATCAAACTGAAATGTTTACAGGAGCTTCTTGACATGTTACATTTTGGGTTAGAATTTTAGGCCAATCAAAGTTTAGAAAGAGTTTATTTCAGAGGGTCAAAGTTACTATATGAATCTTGTTAAATCTATATATCTAGACCCTCATCTACTGTTTGAACTATATATCTAGTTCTATATAAGGAATTTTGTCAAGATTTCAATTGGGTTTGAAAGTAGACATGCGTAACGTTCCAACGATATGTGGTAGGTTTGCTAATTCATTTGGATTAAAGAGAATGATGTGTTTGAAGTTAGGATTGAAATATGCTAATAATATGCGAAAAATAGAGAAACACTATTTCCTTGTGTGTTATGGATTTCAGTCAATACAAGAGTTCTTTAACGCTTTTGAAAACATATGTGACAACTATTGACTTACCTCTTCTACAAAGATTCCATTTCAAACAAGGACACATTTATAGTAGCAACTAATATCCATAGTTTGCAAGGATCAAAGATTCCATTTCAAACAAGGACACATTTATAGTAGCAACTAATATCCATAGTTTGCAAGGATTCTATATCCATTAGAATGTATGTGGTGGCAAGGAGGCTTAGATTTCTTTGTTGTTCTTTTTCTTATTTTACAGGTTTTCCTAGTTGATACGGTTTAAGAAACAGTTGAACAAGGAAATTTAGATTCTAGCGTAATTGTGTCTATTGTCCAACTTTATATTAACAATCATAATTCTCAATTCGATCATTAGATCCAACTGAATATTTACCCAGAGTTTTCTAGCATGTTGTTCTAGATTAGGGTAAAACTTTAGATCAATCGGGGTTGAAGAAGGTCTTATGATATAGGTCAGAACAAGTTATATGAATTTTATTATTAACTTGCTTTGAATTATAAACTTTCTATTTAGCAAGGATTATTTTCCTATAAGAATGTGATAACGTGTTTTGAGATTTTTTAGTTCTACAAGGATCTTTAATGGGTTGTAACATAAGGAAAAGGTAACCACCTATGTTGTTTTCAAGTTGTAGAAGGATTCTTTTGTTTCCTTTGTTGTCCTCATCTCATAGCCCAAATAAGGTTGTGTTGGACCCCTCTTGCACATGGATAAGATGTAAGTCTCCTCTTGATACTTTAATGGACCTTTCAATTTTAACTTGGTTGAAACATTAAAAAATAATGCATTCAATGCCTCTTAAAATGTCTTTGTCTTGGACCGAGTCATTGGACCATTTGGAACATGTAATGGGTTCTTACTGGTGTTTCTGGGCTGGTCCACGTCACATCTTCCCTTGGATATGCTAATGTCAAATGTAAATCATCAGTGATTTTGCAAATAACAAACTCACTATCTGCTGAAGCAAATTTTGCACCTGCACAAAATCGATAAAAAAAGATCAGCCAAAGCCAAACCTTCAACCACTCTAACCAGACAACTCCACTATAGCCATTTCCCACAAACAGGCACGGCACAAAATTTAACCAAATAATACTAAACGAAAGGCACTTGCAACTATACCCCTAGCTGCCTGGCTCTAGCACGAACTAACTAAACTAAATGCAGTTCAAAATCCAAAATTCAAACCATCAACAGCAATAACCCACGACTCGACACAACCTCCACAGCATAAAAGTCCACGATAAAAGAATTATTAAAACACGGGTTTTGTATCTCATTTGCTAAAGAAATCATTCTTGAGGCAACACGGAAAAAAACCCATAAATTTATTTGATCTAATTGCATGGGTTAAATAAATATTCTTGAAATTGTGTTGAAGAACTTACAAAAGCAGTTATATCAGCAGTGCTTTTTTTCGCATCATCAGCATCATGCCCATCCTGCCAAACAGTAAAAAAACTTACTAAAATATGCTAATTTTGCATTGCCACAATAGAATTCTTCGCAAATCTCAAGGTTACAATAAAATATGGAAAACAAAATCAGCCAGAATCGACAATTTTCTTTAAGCAATTCAATTTTTACTGTAGAAACCCTAATGGAGTATGATACGAAGGGCGAAAATTGCTTGAGATGATGGATTCACAGAGATTTACCATTTTTTTTTTTTTTTTGCTAGCGTTCTTCTTTAGTGCCGTTGAAGTTTAACTATGCAGAGCAATATTTTAAAAAACACGAGTTAATTCTTAAAATTTTATTACTTTAACATTTATATAACATATTAAATTAAATTAAAATTTAAAAATTAATAAAATTGATCAAACTCTATAAAATTAGACTAATTTTATGAGTTTAAAAAAAATATAAAATTGTGCACTCTAGTAATCGGTATCTTAACATTTTCATTGTTTTAAATTTATATCTTGCAAAACCTGTACAATCTGATAATCAAGGGCTTGATTTTGACTATAATTATTATAATTTGTTTCACAATATAAGTTATTTGTGGATTTCATTTTCGTAAAATTAAAATACTTATTTATTCTTCACAATTTCTTATGTAAACTATTAACATATCAGTTGGCATATTACTCTGTTTAAACTAACAAATATATATAATAAAAGTTGGAAATTGACATGCTTGACTCTTGGAGTAATTAATGTTAAATGACCTATCAAAATTTGAAGGGACTCGTTGCTTGTAAATAGCGAAGTAAGTGAGTTGATTTGTGTAAGAAGTAGATGAATCAACGTGAATAAAATAAAGGTATTTAGACTTTTCTATTGTTTATTTTATTTTTATTTTAATTATATTATATTGTTAATTACTACTTGACTAAAATTGTTAATTACTACTTGACTGAAATTGTTAATATATAATTAGTTAAAATAGTGAACTTATGATTTTATAATTCGAGTTTATATTGTATATTTCGTGTCGTATTAAAAAAATATTTTTGACAACCTTGATGCAAAGTGAGGCATATAACTTTTTTATTTTTCTGTTTGAAAATTATTTTTAAATAAATTTAATTTTTTTATATTTAAATTAATTTTTTATATATTTTTTTAAGTTGTTTTAATATGTTGATATTAAAAATAATATTTTTTTAAAAAATATTATTTTAATTTATTTTTAAATGAAAAACACTTTAAAAAACAACTACTATCACAATATCAAATAGATTTAAAAAATAAAAAGGTACTTCAAAACTTGATGAAATATATTGTTAGCCTTTATAATTTGGATTTTTGTTCACATTTGTCCTTATAGTTTTAGTTTGATCAATGTTTTCCTTGAATAGGGATGACAATGAGTAATTACAAGTTGTGTCTCTTTATATATATTTATATATAAAGTAAAAATTCTAAATATTAATATTTTATCCATCACGTTTCTGGTATTTATATTAACTAATATTCTAAATGGCGTAGGAAAAGTATTGTAGCTTTCCTCATGCCACATGCTTTTTGTTTTGTTTTTCTTTCCCTGTTTGTTAATCTATTTTTGTTTTTTTCCCCACATTTTTTTTCGTTTTTTTTTCCTTTTTTTGGGCTTTACATATTTTTTTTTTGTTTTTTTCCCAAGATTGTCTTCTTTTTTTTTTATTCTTTTTTGTTTTTGTGTTTATTTCAAAAATTATCTTTGTTGATTTTTTTTTTTAATATTAAACTGGTTGAAAATTTAGTTTTGTAGTTTTTTTTAAAAAAAAACATCATGGATTACTACAATGTTTCCCTACATGGTTTTTTTTCTTTTTTTATGAAATTTTTTCTTCTTTTTTTCCAAAATGGTCTTTGTCGATTTTGCTTCGTTGTTTTTTTTTCTTTAAAACACAGTGAATTGTTACAATGTTTCCCCACATTATTTTTGTTTTGCTACAATATTTCCCCATATTTGTTTTTCAAAATTATCTTTGTTGAATATTTTTTAATATTGAGCTGGTTGAGAATTCAACTTTAACTTTCCCCACATGTGAATTGCTACAGTGTTTACCCACATGGTTTTTTTTATTTTTTATGATTTTTTTTGTTTTTTTCCATAATTGTCTTTGTCAATTTTATTTTTTTTCATATTGAGATGGTTCAAAATTTGGTTTCGTAGTTTTTTTCTTTAAAATACTGTGGATTGCTATAATGTTCCCCACATGATTTTTTTTTGTTATGATTTTTTTCAAAATTATCTTTATCGATTTTATTATTTTTAATATTGAGTTGGTTGAGAATTACAATTGTAGACTTCCTCATGAAACACTATAGATTGTTATAGTGTTTCCCTACATGGTTTTTTTTCCTTTTGTTTTTTTTGTTATGATTTTTTTCAAAATTTTCTTCGTTCATTTTATTTTTTAAATATTAATCTGATTAAGAATTTAGCTTTATAGTTTTTTTCTTGAAAACATTGTAGATTGTAACAGTTTTTCTCCATATAATTTTCTTTTATTTTTTCCACAAATCGACGACAACGCACAAACATGCCACAAGCCTGTGGCATCGCGCGAACATGGTATCTAGTGAATATTCATTATACAACTATTATTTATTATTCATAAAAAAATATAAAAAAACCATTATATATGCGCGTGTGTGTTGTGTCAATATTTAAATATGTATATAAAATGACTTGAGCTCAGCTCATGGTTGAATACGGTGACTTGGACTTAGCTTATAGCTGAACCCAAATATATTAGGTTTTGCATCTTTGCAGACCTTCATTTGATTGGGCTAACACCTTATCTATGGATTTTAACTCTTTTAAAACACAAAAAAACATCGATGAAAAACTACAAACTCATTAATTTCTCCCCAATTCTTTATGCATTTGATTCGAAAAGACTTGAAAGGACTCTTAGGAAACAATCAATTAAGTTTGTCATGTCTTTCCTGGAGAAAAGGGCGTTTTAAATGCTCTCAGTTGCAAGTAAACCCTCAAACCTTTTTGGTTGGCTATTATTGATGGGGATCCATGCCTTTGGACATCATTAATAGTTACATCAGGTAAGCACGATATTGGAGGTTGTATGAACTACTATCTTTATAGATATTGTTTTTAGAAAGATCTCATACCCATATTTCCCTGAAGGAGACCTCATACCTATCATTTGGAGAATGTCTTTAGAGAGATCTCATACATATCTCTTGGCACTATTAAGGGCTATTTCCCTGAGAGAGACCTTATACCTATCTCTTATAGAATACCATTAGGGAGATCTCATACATGGCCCTTAGGACTTTAGGGTTACTATCTTGAGAGAGATCTCATACCCATCTCTTGGGATTTTTAGAGTTATTGTCGTAAGAAAGATCTCATACCTATCCATTAGAGAATGTCTTTAGAAAGATCCATACCCATCCCTTAGGCCTTTTAGGGGCCATTACCTTAAGGGAGACCTCATATGATGCGGAACAACACAACACCAAGCTTAATCATGCTAAAGACCCATTGGAGGTACCAAGTGGACCAATTACAAGAGCGAGGACAAAGAAGCTTAAAGAGACATTGAATGAGCTGATTCAGAATATATGGAGCAAGATGGATCTAGAGGAGCTTAGGACACTTAAGGAGCACGAAGGACAACCTCTAATTCATCTAATCCAAGTCCAAGAAGAGCCCAATTCGTGTGGATCAAAGGGTTGATAGATCTGATTTCCTAAGCTAAGAAGATTAATTAATGATTCTCCTAGTCCTAGGAAAAAAACTAAATCGGCAGGTATAAAAGAGTGGCAAATCTGATTCTAGCGCATATAGGATATTAATTTTGGATTTTTATTATTTTTTTCTTAGTCTTTGGTTTGTTATTACTCATTTAGTTAATTAGGTCAATTGTAAGTGAGTCTCATATATGTCCACATAAGAGGGTCCATTAGGGTTTATTTCAGTTTAGAGTTAATATAAATAAAGTCATAACTAAACATGTGGGAGGACAAAACTTTTAGATTAATAAACATCTTCTATGAGTGGTGAGATATTCTTCCTTCTTTGGTTCTCTAAAGAACTGAAACGACATATCGAGAACTTCTGATTTTATGGCGTCATCCTTATACTTCTCGTTCGCGAATTATTATTTATTGGGTGGAGGTTTTCGTTTCTAATAGTAATGGTGTCTAATTACTAGTTATCTTTGTGTCACACTCCTATCAAACCTAATTTACTTGGCTTTTTAGGAATTTGGTGTTTTTACGTGTGGGTTGCATGATCACGTAATCACGAGATTCACATCACTTAGACAGACCAACAACTAAAAAACACAACAATACCTTAGTTTATATCACACAAATAAACAATGCATATTATATTAGGTAAGGTATACTAGGGGTGATACGTCCTCCTTATACACATCCGATCCTTTATATAGACTCTGGGATCAGTTAGGGTTCCTATTGATCAAAGTACTAGTTAACAACTCTATTTTTTTACTGATAAAAAAAATAATTCTTTGTTCTTTCGCCCATCATCAGAGAGATCTCGACTTGGGAGGACAATCATTACGACGTCGTACATGTGCAACAGACATAAGCACTTTCTTTTGGGGATAAGCACCTCAGTAGTGGAATTGATGCATCTCTTCAATATAAAATGTTATTGATACGAACCTCATGATCATATGGTCATGCAACCCATAACAAGATTGACAACGAATCCTAGAAAAAGAGAAACATGTCTAATAGGAATATGAAACAATAGAAACATATCCCAAGGGTCCAACACTATTGGAATAAGAACCCCCACCTTATAAATATCAATTCATAAACAAAAAGTATAAGGAATACACTACAAGGTCAGTTATACCTTGATAAGTCAAATCTGTTCTTTATCCCAACAAAGAAAACATCTTGCATCACGAAAAACACAAGTTTATTTCATAAATCCATGGCCCCTAAGGATTTCATATTACAAAAACTTATATAATAGCTCAACTAGTAACACTAATGAACCCCAAACTCGTGGGCTAATATTTACCCACTTGTAATAAACCCAAAGTGTGTTAACTAAGCTAAAAAATGAAGAAAATAATAAAACAACAAATCTAACATATAAACTAAAGTTGTTGCATCTAATTAAATAAAATAACCTAAGATAGATAAATTTTCTAGTTTAAATAATGTTGTGAATGAAATTTTTATACTGAAAATACTAATATATTTGTTGCCACCTTTAGATATCCAAAATAAGCTAGGAAATTGATTGCTGAAGTTGCCTACCCTTTAGTTTCCTTATTTGTCTAAGATAATTAATTGTAGCTTCAATAAATCCTCTCATAACATGGAAACTTTTGTTTCCTTCCTTTAACCTTTTTTGTATGATTAAAAAACTTCACAAAATAAGCTAATCAATATGTCAGTAAATACCACCAGCCTTTCTATCCTTGTGAAGCTAGTATGAAGAAGGAATTCTTGTAAGAAAAGTATGCTTGACAACATAAAACTTGATATTAAAAAATTTTACACCAAAATTTGAATCTATCCTAGCTCGGATCGTATAAGTTGTCAAGGATACAATACCTCGCTGCTCGCCCATTTAGGCAAATAGCTTTATTTTTATTTGAAGGTAATTCTCAGTAAGTAAGTAATTTTTTATTGAGGTTCTCCAATCTTCCTCCATGTTGATGGGAGTGACAACAAGTTGTTCTTCACCTATACTCGGATTTTCTAGGATTTCAACCTAGACATCCACTAGCAAATCTACAATATTGGAGCTTGCTAATTTACATAAGAGATTTGTTCAATGGTTATCTTCCCTTGGAATATGAGTGATTGAAATATTTCTGACATTATTTTCCTTAAGAAGATAAGATTAGGACCTTCTAAAGATATCGCTGCATAATTGGTTCTTTGGCTTTATAAATTCCTTGGCATTGACTAACCACTAACTAGGAGTCACTATGAGCTTCAAGTGGATATGCCTTTAGAGTCTTTGAGAGATGTAATCTTGTTAGGAGGACTTCATACTCTGATATATTTTTCATTGTTGGAAACTCAAAGCAAACTCTATATTCAAGACTTGGTTTTTAGGACTAACCAATATTATCCCAGCTCCCATTAACATTAGAAGACCATCAACATACAATTTCCAATGAGAAATTATCAGGGATTGCTCCATAGATATATGTGAAATTATGGTTGAAGGTAGGGATTCAAGTATACTAATGGAACCCTAAAAAGAACACTAAGTAATGAAATTTACCAAGGCTTCACCCTATATAGCTAATTAAGGTTTGTATTGAAGTTTAAATCCTCCTAATTTAATATCTCATTTCACTAGTCATCCATACATCTCTAATTTATAGAGGATTTGTTGTAGAGGCTGATCCGAGAGTACTGTGACTTGGTGAGCTTGGAAATATAGTTTGAGCTTCCTATGACACTTACTAGAGCGAGGGCCACCTTTAAATATATGGTTTTAGCATCATGGAGATTATGAGTGGAGTAATAAACTGGATGTTATATTCCTTCATCCTCTCTAACCAAAACAACGTTCATCGCTGAGTCCAATACTCCTAAATAAAGAAAAAAGTTTTCACTTTCCCTGGGCTAAGACCAGTATCTAGAGTCCATTTAAAATTGGATATGTTTCTAAATAGCTTGAATTTTTTAGCACTAAACTTAATTTCTCTACTGCTCACCAAGAAGCCCAAGAATTTTCCTTGTTTGATGACGCAGACATATTTGAAAAGATTAAGTTTCATCTAATGATGATTAAGTATAGAGAATACTTCATCCAGGTCTAGGAGATGTTGTTCAACATGCTCTTTACTAGCATATCATTAACGTAGCCCTTCATAATCCTTACATGTTGATTCTTGAATATTTTGTTCACCATTTGCTGGTACATAGCTCCAGTATTTTTCAACTTAAAGGGTATAGCTCTGTTAGAGAATATTCATTCGTCGGTTATAAAAGCTATGTTTTCCTTGTCATTTGGATGCACAAGGATCTAGTGATACCTAGAATTTGCATCTAAAGAGCTCAAATACTCAAAACCTAAAGTGGAATCCACTAGTCAATCAATTTTTGGGAGGGGATAATTGTCTTTTAAGCAAGCTTTATTCAAATATGTGAAGTCCACACACATCTACCACTTGCCATTCTTTTTCTTGACCATTACTACTGTCGCACGTGTGTGGTGTCGCGGCGAAAAACATCCACTCTTAAATTTTAGGCGTTGTATTATCTAAAAATATGGCAAATGTGGGGAGACAAGGAATTCTTGTCTTTTACAAGTGAAAAAAATGGAATGGGAGTCGCCACATAGTATCTTGGTCATTAGGAACCCTAATTGGTCTCATAGATCGGGTACGGGGACTGGTTGTGTAAAGGAAAGATATTAGCACCCCAAATACGCCCTACCTAAGGTAAGCTACATTGTTTTATTGTCTAATAAAATCCAAGGTCTTGTTTTGTTTTCTAGTTGTTGATCCGTCTACGGTTTCAAAAAAGTTCTCTTCGGTAAAGAGATCCTTATTTTAATGGGTAAAACCTAATCGTTCTAACGTCAACAAATAATTTAATATACGGAATACATCTTACATATAAAGTCATAACCCCAAATATTAAAAGAAAACAAAATAATTTTTTTTGGAATTTTTGAAATATTGGCCTAGTTCTTGTGACTTTAATAAATTGGTTATTAAAGCCAAAATGCATGCTAATACATATTTTTTTGAAATTTTCTTTGTTATATGAAAATACAATATGATTTTTTTTATTTTTTTGAGAAACTTGGCCATATGCATAAAAATACATTTTTTTTTATTTTTCAATGTTTTGACGAAAATCAGGTATTTTAATACCAGATTTGTATCTTTACAGTATAAAAATACAAACCAATATTGATCAAAATACAGTAAAAAGATTTGGGAAAATCACAAATTTTCGAAATAATTTTTTTTGAAGAAAATTTTTTTTTTCGAGCTGGACCCAACCTGCATGCGTGGCTAAGCTGGACTTAGCCAGCCCAGCTTGGTCACTGCCCACGCCAGTGACCTACCTTCGCACTGTTCATCATCCTTCTCGCAGATAGTGAGAATGAAAAAAAAAACAGAGTGTTCCAACTGACAATTTTAGGTGTTGGCTTTATGTTTTCTTTGTTTTTTTACATGCTAATATGCATCATTTTGCTTGCAGGAACTAAGAATGGCAGCAAACATACCTGGTTTTGAGAAGGTGAAGATGATGGTGGTTGATGCGAACCTCGTGATCACGTGGTCACGCAACCCACACACAAAGACACCAATTCCCCGAAAGCCAAGTAAATCAGGTTTGATAGGAGTGTGACAGAAAGATAATTTGTACCTAGGCACCAGCACTATTGGAAACAGAAAACCCCCACCCAATGAATATTGATTCGCGAACAAGAAGTATAAGGATGATGCCATGAAGACAGTTGTTATTCGATAAGTCATTTTTCAGTGCTTTAAAGAACTATGGAAGGGAGATTATCCCACCAACACACAAACACACACACACACACAAAGTGCGACAAATAAGAAGTTTTAGTAATCTGAATTGTCTAACCTTACATGTTAGGTTATGCCCTTATTTATAGTGACTCCAAACTAAAATCAACCCTAAGGGACCCCTTATGTGGACTTATATGATGCCCACTTACAATTAAACCCAAATAATATAAATAAACCCTAAACTAAGATTTGTTGCCCTTTAGAAGTCCCATATAAGCTAGGAGAATCAAATCTGAAGATAGAATTAATTCTGAAATCTTCTTTTATTTTTTTGTAGCTAGGATGAATAAGGAATCCTTGTAAGAAAAGGATTTTGAAACATTTATGAATCCTTGCCACACTTGGAAACTGTGTTGCAGCATATTAAAGATCTTTATAGAATTAGGAGATTCACAAAATAAGCTTCCATATCCATTTAGAAAAATAATCCTAGCCAAATAGGAAGTCCACAAGTCAAAAGTAAATAAATAAAAAAATTCGTACAACCTCTGTTGACCACTGTTTCGATGCCTTTTGGAACTCCAATTGACCATAAATTTGAAACCAAGGTAGGAAAATATGTCAGTAGACTCCACATATAATTTCAGCTCGATCCAATAGTCAGATTGAGAATTATGACTGTTGCCATAAAACTGGATAGTTGCATATTTTACGTCAAAATCTGAATTTGACCTTTCCTGGATCGTATCATTCCCTCTGTCTTCAAGATGATTCATCCTCGAATCACCAAGTTAAATGGACAACAAGTTAAATTCCTTAGCCTCCTTTTGAAGCCTTTGGAGTTCTTGTCTTGCCAACAATCGTCGCCAACAACTTTGGATGAGAGTAGGAGCAATTCTATTTCGTATATCATCATTGCAGCGTATTTTGTCCTCTCTTTCTGAAGTTTACTAGGCATTTATTGTTGCAATTAACACATCAAGTTCTTGCTTCATCTCCCCTAGAAGACGAGATAGACTATTGGATTCTTTTTTTTAGAACACTAATCTCTTTATTTCTCTCCATTTGATACCACCTATCCTTTTGAATCCTCCTTTTCTTTTGCTATAACACCTCATCAAAATACATGAAATCCCTTTCGGTTTCTAGGCTGCCGAAAACCTTCCCAGTGGCCTATGGTCTCATCCTTAAAACCACCATCAACAATATCATCAACGTACACCTTATAATCAGCCCATGTTGGCCTTTCAACCCCACTATCATTGTTTGATTTTAGTTCAGCCCCAACCTTTCTCAAGTCTGTCACACACATTCCCCATCACAAAATTCATTATTTCCATCATCTTCGTCATGGCTTCCATTTGGAATTTAAGTTTTACATCGGGAGGGGGTGGTGTGTTGTTTTGATCTGACATAATAGTACCTGCAAGAATTGGTTAGTGGTAAAAAAAATCCTCACATCGCTTGTGTTTTGCTTAAACACTCTTAATATCCTCACACGCTCATACCTCTTGTCTCACCTTCTTGCGGTTCTTACGCAACTAAAACCAACACCAAATAGAACCAACTTGGCAGCGCAATCCATATATATATATATATATATATATATGATTCAAGAAGCAATAAAAACCAGAAAACAAGCAATACAAAACTACAATGATAGTCTCGCGAGTAGCGAGCGAATCTATCCGAAATATGAACGAAACTGAAGACTGGAATAAAAACAGAAATAAAATATGCAAAATGATGAAACAACACCAAATATGTTGGATATGATGAAAATAAACTGCAGCAATAAAAAACAACAGAAAGAAACTGAATTTTTAAAGGTGACGCAAAACAATAATAAATCCGAATTTAATATCCTAAATATAATAGGATCAGATTTGTTGCCCTTTAGAAGTCCTATATAAGCTAGGAGAATCAAATCTGGTCTATTTTCAGGGGCGACCGGCTCACACACTCACACGGTTTATCTTCGTGGCGACCTGCCTTCACCCTCACATTGGTCTATTTTTAGGCGCGACCTGCCCACACATATTTATCCTAGTCTATTTTCAAGAGCGACCGGCCCTCACACTCACACGGTCTACTTTCACGGGCAACCTGCCCTCACACTCACATTGGTCTATTTTCACGGGTGAGCAGCCCAAACATGTTCATCCTGGTCTATTTTCAGGGGCGATCGACCCACATATGTTCATCCTGGTCTATTTTCAGAGCCGATCGACCCACACACTCACGCGGTCTATTTTCATAGGGGACCTGCCCTCACACTTATATTGGTCTATTTTCAGGGGCGACATACCCACACATGTTCATTCTGGTCTATTTTCAA
>Ga0325411_1002777_pt1 | contig 19736 bp, 19 predicted proteins | sample PopdelMetagenome_13_FD_206181 | JGI IMG/M metagenome (GOLD analysis project Ga0325411, IMG submission 206181) | Populus deltoides microbial communities from Bellville, Georgia, United States - Xylem-PdIQD-R4 | ecosystem: Host-associated > Plants > Phyllosphere > Stem > Wood/Secondary xylem...
CCTTACCCGGGATCCTAACATACACTACATGTATGCTAGTCAACACATGGTGATCCCCTTACCCGGGATCCTAACATACACTACATGTATGCTAGTCAATACATCTTGATCCCCTTACCCGAGATCCTAACATACACTGAATGTATGTTAGCCAAACATGGCGATCCCCTTACCCGGGATCCTAACATACACTAAATGTATGCTAGTTCATGCCCCAAATCACACTTCTCATATTTCCTTTGTCAATGATAATTTCATCACTTAACAAATCACACCACAACCATTCACCTTGAATACAGATAGATACATTCAGAATATTATCCAAAATATCGACATCATTACGCAAACTTTCCTCCTTTCTACTAATATCCAACGTTCGGTAATTCACATCTCACATCAATAACTTATTAAATCATAGAATTTAACTAGAAAGTATAGGTGCGGAACACCTACCTGCAATAGAAGCCTATTAGTGCTCCCCTACTGCTGCTGTTGCACTATGCTTGTGGTCCCTCCTGCAAATCACAAGTTCATTTCATAAATTATCCTCACTCAAGGATATGTTTTATAATAACCATATTAACAACCAATCAGTCTTTCTTTCAGTCATTTCTTAATATTTTATGTTTTTTTCTCATTTCACCCATTAATATTATCGTTCTTTGTCCAACCCTAGTTATCATTCATTTCTTTATATTTGGACTATTACTATCTCGTTTTTGAATTGTTACTGTCTGACCTCTCCTCAGATTTTTAACCATATCTGGAGTTATAGAACTCTGATTCAAGTGAGATTAGTCTCGTTGGAAAGCTAAGACATGAGTCTACAAGTTCTCTGAATAAAAAAGAACCCAGTTCTACCTCTAAGATAGTCAAAATTGCTCATAAATAAACATTTGGACTCTTACTGTCCAACCATAGTTTTGAAACCCGACCCAGTCCAATGATCGGGTCACGGGCAAAAACAAATATTTTTAATTCATTCTTATATAATTATAATATTTTTTTAATTCGTTCTTATTATCAATACATTAATTTTTTTTTAACAAGAAAACAACCACTCCAAATTCCCTAACCCACCATTTCACACATTTTTTCTTTCTTTTTGTTTTTTTAGACATAAACTATCTCGAAACTTTTTAAAAGCACTTCTCTTTCCCTTCTTATGTGTTTTGATGACCGTAGGTTTACTTCAGAACACATAAAAGTTCTTATCACCGTAAATTCAGACCCTTTTAACAGTAAATACCATCAGCCACCACCAAAGGGACTAAACCATCAAAGTTTTTCTTTTGTTACGGGGAAGAGAAAGAGAAGTAATGGTGATCATAACAAGACCAAGTTCACTTCTTCTTCGGGTAATGTAATAGTTCTCTTGCTTCTTTAAATGATTTTGGGGTTGTTGAGAAAATGGTGGGAGATGAAGGGAGTTTTGAATCTTGATGATTGAATCAAGAACTGCTAATCGATGCCCAATCAAGAATTGCGAGTTCAAAAAAAGGCAAAGAACCAAGAAAAGAGAGAGTGAAAGAAGGAGATTCGTGAAGAGAAACAGAAGTCTAACCTTATTGAAGGGATCAAGAGTCTTCTGCTCCTCTGCAATTCGCGATTGAAATTGTTTTTCTTTATTAGGTTTTCAATGTTTGCAATTGCAGGTTTGCAGTAATTCTGCATCAGTGCATCGTTCATCTTCATCGTTTAACATCTATGCATATATAAAAAAAGGTCGGGTCTCAGGCAGGTTTACCCGGGTCTACCGGGTTTTACCAGGCCAACTCCAGGCGGGTTTTTGCTTAGACCCGGACCGGTCCCATGCGTGGGTCGGCCGTGTTGGCCTGCCGGGCCAGTCTGGGTTTTAAAACTATGTGTCCAACTGTTACTGTCTCGTTTTTGAACTGTTACTGTCTGACCTCTTTTCATATTTTTAACTATATCTGGAGTTATAGAACTCCGATTCAAGCGAGATTAGTCTCGTTGGAAAGCTAAGACATGAGGTTACAAGTTCTCTAGATAAAACAGAACGCAGTTCTGCCTCTAAGATAGTTAAAATTGTGCATCAACAAATGTTTGGACTGTTACTATCTCGTTTTTGAACTATTACTGTCTGACCTCTTCTCAGATTTTTAACTATATCTGGAGTTATAGAACTCCTATTCAAGCGAGATTAGTCTCGTTTGAAAGCTAAGAGATGAGGCTACAAGTTCTCTGTATAAAAGAGAACCCAGTTCTGCCTCTAAGATAGTCAAAATTGCTCATCAACAAACATTTGGACTGTTACTGTCCAACTATTACTGTCTCGTTTTTGAACTATTACTGTCTGACCTCTTCTTAGAATTTTAACTATATCTTGAGTTATAGAACTCCGATTCAAGCGAGATTAGTCTCATTGGAAAGCTAAGACATGAGGCTACAAGTTCTTTGATAAAAAAGAACCCAATTCTGCCTTTAAGATAGTCAAAATTGCTCATCAACAAACGTTTGAACTGTTACTGTTCAACTGGTACTATTTCGTTTTTGAACTATTACTGTCTGACCTCTCCTCAGATTTTTAACTATATCTGGAGTTATAGAACTCCTATTCAAGTGAGATTAGTCTCGGTGGAAAGCTAAGACATGAGGCTACAAGTTCTCTGAATAAAAGAGAACCTAGTTCTGCCTCTAAGATAATCAAAATTGCAAATCAACAAACGTTTGGACTGTTATTGTCCAACTGTTACCGTCTCATTTTTGAACTGTTACTATCTGACCTCTCCTTAGATTTTTAACTATATCTAGAGTTAAAGAACTCCAATTCAAGCGAGATTAGTCTCATTGGAAAGCTAAGACATGAGGCTACAAGTTCTCTAATACAAGAGAACCTAGTTTTGCCTCTAAGATAGTCAAAATTGCTCATCAACAAATCAAACTTACTGCCCTATAGGGTATGTCATGACCTAGTCTCGGTTGATGACCCATAACTGGAGTTCTACAGCTCCAAATTGAGCAAGACCAATTTACTTAGTTAGCTAACATCCAAAACTATAATTTCTATGAAGGAATCTGGTTCTAATCCCCTCATCCTCTTATCCAAAATCTTACCAAAAGTTAGAAGACGAGTCTGTCCAAATTTGTCACCCCCCTTCCCTTCACACATAACTTTCACAAACTACATTTTCTAGGTAAATTATCATGGTTTCACAATCCCAAATCACATACCACACATGATTTAACTTAATTTTAACAACAAATATTCCCCACCCCAATTCAAGTCTAATAACCGTAATCTATAATTCACATCAAGGGATCAATTCATTATTGAATTTGAAATAACTTATAAGATCATGTTTAGAACACCTTACCCAGTACGAATTAAGGTTTTGATCTTCAACCAGTTGAAGATTTTCAACTCCCTCCTTTCTTATCTAATGACAGCCGGCCATCCATCTACTCTTCTTATTCAATTTTCTTGTTAATCCTTTGCCCACAACTGTTTTTCCATCTATATAAACCCTTAAGCTTGGATGGGTTCTTGAAATTTTTGTGTTTCTCTCTTGATTTTGCAAGAATGGATACAAAACTCCCTCTTTTCTTTCCTTACTATTGCTGCAGATTTTTGGTGAGAAAAGGGGTATTTATGCTCTATAATTTTTTTTATTTGCATTTAGGCCCCCACATCTTCTTCTTCTCTCTTTTTTTTTCTTTCTTATAATTAAGTTATACCTCTTTTCATTTCTTATAATTTCACCCCATAACTTTTTCTTTAGTTTATTTTCTTTAATTTAATCCAACCCTCAATATTTTCAGGTTGATTTATAATATCTCCATATATTTCATCCAGAAACTTCTATCCAAAAGTTTCTGAATTCCCATTTTTATTTAACCATATGCATGAATTTCTTCACTTTTATTTCTCATTTAGTTAGTTTGCAATCTAAGCAACCTTTATTTTTCCCGGGGCTTACAAATGACCTATGGAAACTCCTATAAAATTTAAGCGTGATCCAACAACAGGATCAAAAGTTATGGCCTTTATAAGTCATTATTCTAGTCAGTCGTGACTAGACCTTCTCTTCAGTGAGTAGCGATTGCATAAGTTTTTAAGGAAAACAACCTCCACAAACTCCTATAAAACTTTGAGCGCCATCCAAAGTTTGCAACAAAACTTATGGCTCTTTTGAGCCATTATTCTGGTCAGGCGTGACTAAACCTCGTCTATAGTGAGTAGCAATTGTATAGCTCCTCCAGAGAAAACGACCTCCAGAAACTACTGTAAAATTTTAAACGCGATCAATTGGTCTGATTAAAAGTTATGGCCCTTTTTGAGCCGTTATTGTGGTCAGGCGTGACTTGACCTCCTCTTCAGTGAGTATTAATTCCGTAGCTACTCCAAGGAAAACGACCTGCGGAAATTCCAGTAAAACTTTCAGTGTAATCCAACAGTCGCATCAAAAGTTATGGCTCTTTAGAGCCGTTATTCTAGTCAGGCATGACTAGACCTCCTCTACGATAAGTAGCGATTTTATAGCTCTTATAACGAAAATGACATCCGGAAACTCCTGTAAACATTTGAGCGCGATCCAACGGTTAGATCAAAAGTTATGGCCTTTTTTAGCCGTTATTCTGGTCAGGCGTGACTAGATCTCCTCTTTAGTGAGTAGAGATTGTAAAGCACTTCCAAGGAAAACAACATTTGAAAACTCCTGTAAAAATTTAAACGTGATCCAATGATGGCATAAAAAGTTATGGCTCTTTAGAGCTGTTATTCTGGTGAGGCGTGAGTAGACCTCCTCTGTAGTGAGTAGCGATTATATAGCTTCTCCACAGAAAATGACCTCCGGAAACTACTGTAAAAATTTGAGCGCTATCCATTGGTCTAATAAAAAGTTATGGCCCTTTTGAGCTATTATTATGGTCAGGTGTGACTAGACCTCCTCTACAGTGAGTAGCGAATGTATAGCTAATCCAAAGAAAACGACTTCTAAAAACTATTGTAAAAATTTATGCGCAATCCATGAGTCTGATCAAAAGCTATGGCCCTTTGGAGCCCTTATTATGGTCAGGCTTGACTAGACCTCCTCTTTAGTGAGTAGCAATTCAGTAGCTACTCCAAGAAAAACGACCTCCGGAAACTTCAGTAAAATTTAAAACGCGAACCAAAAGCCCCATCAAAAGTTATGGCTCTTTGGAGCTGTTATTGTAGCCAAGCATGACTAGACCTCTTCTACAGTGAGTTGCGATTTTATAGCTCGGCCAATGAAAACGACCTCTAGAAACTCCAGTAAAAATTTAAGCACGATACAACGGTCGTATCAAAAGTTATGGCCCTTTTGAGCCGTTATTATGGTCAAGCGTGACTAGACCTCCTCTTCAGTGAGTAGCGATTGTATAACTACTCCATAGAAAACAACCTCCAGAAACTATTGTAAATTTTTGAGTGCGATCCATTGGTCTCATCAAAAGTTATGGCCCTTTTGAGTCGTTATTGTGGTCAGGCGTGACTAGACCTTCTCTTCAGTGAGTAGCGATTCCGTAGCTACTCCAAGGAAAACGACATTCAGAAACTCCAGTAAAACTTTAAGCACGATCCAACAATCACATTAAAAGTTATGGCTCTATTGAACTGTTATTCCGGTCAGGTGTGACTAGACCTCCTCTACAGTGAGTAGCAATTGTATAGCTCCTGCAACAAAAATGACATCCGAAAACTCTTGTAAACATTTGAGCGCGATCCATTGGTCTTATCAAAAGTTACGACCCTTTAGAGCCGTTATTATGGTCAGGCGTGACTAGACCTCGTCTTCAATGAGTAGTGATTCCATAGCTACTCTAAGGAAAACGACATGCAGAAACTCCAGTAAAACTTTAAGCACGATCCAACAATCATATTAAAAGTTATGGCTCTATTGAACTGTTATTCCGGTCAGGTGTGACTAGACCTCCTCTACAGTGAGTAGCAATTGTATAGCTCCTGCAACAAAAATGACATCCGAAAACTCTTGTAAACATTTGAGCGCGATCCATTGGTCTTATCAAAAGTTACGACCCTTTAGAGCCGTTATTATGGTCAGGCGTGACTAGACCTCGTCTTCAATGAGTAGTGATTCCATAGCTACTCTAAGGAAAACGACATGCAGAAACTCCAGTAAAACTTTAAGTACGATCCAACGGTCGAAAAAAAAAGTTATGGCCCTTTGGAACCATTAATCTCGTCAAGCGTGACTTGACTTCCTCTTTAGTGAGTAGTGTCCATTGCTACTTCAAGAAAAACAACCTCCGAGAACTTTTGTAAAAATTTGATAGCGATCCAATGGTAGCATCAATTTTTATTGCTCTTTTAAGTTGTTATTCTAGTCAGGAATGACTAGATCTCCACTTCAGTGAGTAGCGATTGTATATATCCTCAAAAGAAAATGACCTCTGTAAACTCCTCTTAAACTTTAACCGCGATCCAACGGTAGCATCAAAAGTTATGGCTCTTTTGAACTCTTATTCTGGTCAGGCGTGACTAGACCTCTTCATTAGTGAGTAGCGCTGGAATCGCCACTCCAAGGAAAATGACCTCCAGAAACTCTATACACATTTAAATGTGATCCAATGGTAGGATCAAAAAGTTACCTGGCGCGGAGGAGGCGGTGCCTTGCTGGTCTGGCTGCTTCGATGGCGGTGTTGCGGTGGAGGCCGGTGGCGGTGTCGTGGCTCACGAACGGTAGCTCCAAGCAATGGCGAGACATCACTGTTCACTCCCCTTGGTGTTTCGTTTTGCTTTCTCTTCTCTTGTTGTCAAGCGTCTTCCCCTTCTGTATTCCCTTGTTTATTTCTCTCTCAAACCCTTCCCTGTTTCAACCCATCTTCTTTCCCCTCCTCTCTCTCTTTCATCTGCTTTCTTTTTCTTTTTCCTCCTCTCATCCTCCTCCTTTGCTGTTGGCGTTGAGTGGTATTTATAGGGCAAAGGGGAGCGAGGGCGTCCGTATCGCCGCCTTATCGTGCGCATGGGGAGCAGGGCCTTCCTGCCCTGCCACAGTGCCGGGCTAGGTGGCAAATGGGTGTGGATTGTAGGGTGTGACTTCGTTGGTTTCTCATTATGAGGGGGTGTGGGGCTTTGGGTTTTGGCAGAGCACGTGGCATGAAGAAGTAAAGAAGAAAAAAAACAAAAATTATATCTTCCCTCGCTGCACATCCAAGGGAAGAAGAAGAAGGAATAGTGTCGCTCAAAACGACACTGTTTTGTTCCCTTGTTTTAACATGAAACGACGTCGTTTTGGACAAAACGCGTCGTTTTATTTAAATAAAATATGGTGCCAAAACACATCAACTTCCAAATCAGTCCTCAATTTATCCTTTGTTCATTTGAGTCCTCAAATGCAATTTTGATTTTAAGAATCAATTCAATTGCATCCCTGCCAACTTCAATCGCCGGCCTTATAGTTGGCCACCTTTATCACTTTAGTCCTTGGTTTTGAATTTGTGCATTTTAACCCTCAATTGATTAATAAACTTCAAATTCCTTCAATTTGGTCCCTGATTCTGTCAATTTCAATCCCTCTATTTACACACCTTTTCCAGTTTGGTCCTTGTTTTGGATTTATGAAATGAAGTCCCTAATTGGCCACAAAACTTTAATATTCATGCAATTAAGCTCATGATTTGACCAAATCAACTCTTTAAAATTGTAATTTGACCCCTGAACTTTAATTTCTTCAAATTAAAGCCCAAATTGACTTAAAAATCAATTTTTCTTGCACTCAAACCCTCTATAAATTCAATTAAACCTTCAATAAAATCCAATTGAGTCTATAAACATCTAATTTTTTATTTTTCTCCTCAAATTGAATTTTATTTTCCAACAGGGCTCTTATCATTCAAGTATATATTTTCAAAATTTCAATCTTTGTATTTTTGAACCTCCTTAATCAATTTTTATGACCATTTTCAGAGCGCTCCAGCCTCCTACTATTATAATTTTTTCTAATTTCTTTCGACTATATATTTATCTATTTGTTTATTTATTTTTATTTTTTATTTTATATATATATATAATAAAAAATAAAAATAAATAAAATAAATAAATAAATAAATAAATATATATATATATATATATATATATTGTGCAGGGACCCAAAAATTGGTTACAACAGATGCCCTTTTTTTATAATACTTATGAAGCAGGGGTTTTGCGTAGTAAGTTTAATAAAGATAAACAAAACTGAACTTCTGAAACTGATCTTGTCGAAGCTTGATTGATCTAAAACTTTGTCTTTATAGCAATCCCCTTCAACTCGAAACTAACGATCAAAACTATGTTCAACTTAGTCATCTTGAGATCCCAGTCTGGCGATCTTATGAATTCTAACTTCGGTTAGATTAACCTGGAATTCCATCCGAGATCCCTTCTGGCAACCTTTTTTAACCAAAAATCTATATTTGTAGCTCGGCCAACCTGGAATCCCATCTGGCGATTCCCTTTAACCAAAGCTGAAATTGGTGTTGCGATTGTGTTAACTTGAGATCCCTTCTAGCGACCTCCTTTAACCAAAACCAAAAAATCTATGTTCGGAGCTCGGTCAACCTGGAATCCCATCTGGCAATTCTCTTTAACCAAAGCTAAAATTGGTGTTGCTGTTGGGTTAACCTGAGATCCCTTCTGACAACCTTCTTTAACCAAAACCAAAACGTCCATGTTTATAGCTCGGTCAACCTGGAATCCCATCTGGCGATTCCCTTTAACCAAAGCTGAAATCGGTGTTTGATCTTCCGGATGAAAGGGTTTTAACCTTTCCTTTTCTTTTGAAAATTTCCTAATAGGTTCTTCTCACTTTATTATTGTTCTAGAATCAAAACCGTGATTCTTTGTTATCAACTCAATGATTCTTTCTATGTCCACAATCTTGTTGGATTACATTAAAGATTCCTCTTGTAACAATGCAAAAAAACATTCATGCAATGATTTATGATTAGACGTCATGCATGTATTCTTACCTGGTTTTGAAACATAGGTCCCGTCATTTTCTTCTATTTCATGAAACTCTCTCTTGACATGAGCTTGTTTTTGAAGTCGTATGCTGGATTTGTTTTTCGTGCTGCCTCTTTTTACCCATCATATCTTTGAGAAGAAGTCTTCGACTTTTTACATGTAACTTTTTCAAAAATGTATGATTTGTCATTGCCTTCTTTGTCATGCTCTTATCAAATGCTTTTAGCTTATCTTTTTCAAATCTATAAGGGACCATCAATAATAAACTCTTTAGAGAGTGAAGGGATAACAAAAAACAATTTTTTCTCATTTAAAAAAAATGCACATTTCAAGCAAGGCCCTCCTCAGCTTTTGCTTGACTGGTTTACAACCTTCTTCCAACGGTATCTTGTGTACTACAATATTTGTATCCAAGCCAGGCATATCTTTATAGGACCAAGCAAAAACATCTGAATATTCTTGTAGTAGGGCGATCATTTCCGTCCTTTGTTTAGAAGTAATTAAGGTACCTATTTTCAACTCTTTCCTGAGCTGATCACCGCCCATATTTATGGTTTCGAGTGCCTCTGCGGCGGGCTTCCAAGTCTATTCACGTTGTTCCACTAGCTTTGTGAATTCACTGATATTGCTTTCATCCCACTCTTCTTCTTTTATAGCTATTACATGTTCGTTCAAGTTTGGCCATTTATTCTTGATGCTAAGTATATGTGATGTTGTAGGAGATCCACTTTCAGAATCCCTGAAAGTGGGAAGTGTTTGGTGTAAATGCATAACAAAATAATTTTGAAAAGTGCATGATCTCATCATTTATTTAAAGAAAAGGTAGGCTCAATGACAAACACAAAATCTAGTTGACATCATGAGCCTTGATTGTCAACTAGAGAAAATAAAAGCAAACAAAAGCATGTTAAGGCAAACAAAGTTGGTTTACATTTTGAAAACTACTGGAGCTTCTTAGGTCACCCAATTCTGAAACTTCTCACCCTGAGCCAACTTGCGCACAAAGGTCTTGTCAGAGACTTCTTCTAGTGTGTGGATAGTCAGTTGTGGCAGTGCTTCATCTTCTTTCCCCACCCGTGTTTTCTTGTCACCTCCTTCGACCTTACCCTCTTTCATGGTGTTCACATTCATCATTGACAATTCCTGACCAAGGTTTTCCAAACCTTTATCAGGTTGCATTACGTATGTAGCCTTTGGGAACGAAACCCTAAGGGGAAGGATTTCCAGCTCTTCCAATTCAGGTTCCCTTCCCTCAATCTTGACCCTTCTTTTTTGCTTTCTCTTACCAGCAGCCCATTGATAATCCTCCTTTTTAGGCATATACCCGAGCCCAAATCTTTGATCAACATGTTTCATCTTTATGAGACTAGAACTTAATGGAATTTTGGTGATAGGGTTATACGGAGATGGAATTTCATGGTCTAAGAAGCATCTAGTTGCCATCCTTATTGCTTCTGAGATCTTTGGCCTTCTTAATATTATGTTCTCGGGAACCCAATCAGTGTTCACAATCTCGAAAGCATGGACATTCCCGTCCTTGCAGTCTGCGGCCTCAATGAAAGGTATGGCTATGTTTTTTTATCATAGATACTGTTTCTTTAGCTTTGACAGTTACTAACATCTCGTTCATGATATACTTCAAGCATCGGTGTAATGGTGAAGTTACCGCCCCGACTGCATGAATCCAAGGCCTTCCCAACAACATGCTATATGAATGGTGGATATCCATAATTTGTAGCGTTACTAGGAACATTTATGGTCCCACATATAGTTCCACCTCTAAAGTCCCAATTATCTGTTTGGGTGAGCCGTCATATGCTCTTGCCATCATGGTACTTGGCTTTATGTGAGATTCATCGACTGACATTTCTTTCAGCATGTGTTTTGGCAGCACATTAAGAGCCGAGTCATTATCGATGAGCACCTTTCCTATGAGGCAGTCTTTATAGGGGCTTGTTATGTCTAGTTCCTTCAGCACCTAGCTTATCTGTTGTGAAGTACAAATAATCAATCGCATGAATTCTCCCAACCAGATGCTCCATGGTTTTCTGCTCAATGTTTTGAGGCTCATAAGCCTCATTCAATACCTTTTGCAAGGCATTTCGATGCGGCTCGGAGCTGAGTATCAAAGCCATAAGGGAGATTCTGGCATGGGTCTTTTTTTAGTTCATCTACTATGCAATATTCACTGTGCTTTATCAACTTTAAAAATTCATTTGACTCTTCTTCAGTCATTGACTTATTAACCTTTAATTCCTAGTCAACATCTACCACCTCTTTGCCTTTTGCTTTCCTTAACTCTTCAGGTGTGAAGCATTGGCCACTTCGAGTTATCCCACTAATCTCAGTTCGGAATGAAGGAACAGTGACTTGGATGTTAGAGGTATAGACATAATTGTAAGGCATGACATTGTGATCAACTTTGGTGGCCCATTAACTGTTTGTTGGATCCTACATACCTTTGACAGCTTATCTTGGCCTTCCATCATACTCACTTCACGACTGCCCTCTATGGGTTCAATCCTCAACTCCATCATTATCAGCATTTTCACAATCCTTTCGTGAAACTCGATGCAATCCTCAATATGATGTCCCCTTCTTCTATGGAACTCACAATAATCACATCCCTCTATATGGCATTCAACATTTGTCTCTAGAATCTTGATTGTAACAACATGTCGTACAACTTCTTTATGGATACCTTTAACGCCTTACTTTGATTCCCGACTTCTATCATGCCCACTCCATTATTACTTGCGGCATAACTAAGCAATGGATTTGAATTGATGTTGGGTGTGTCTTCAAATGACCACCATCCTATCTTGATGAGCTCCAACAACCTCCTCTTCAAAACGTAGCACGTTTCAAGACTATGCCCAAGATTACCAACTTGTACCAGATGGGGAATGGTGGTTGAAGTAGTAATGCGGGGATAGGAGCTATGTGTCCAATGCTAAGTAGTTTGGCATACAAGTGTAAATCCCGAAAAAAAAAAGTATAAAAAAGCTTGATTAAATTAAAAGAAATAAACCCAAAAAACAGATCTGCAGATAACGTAAAGAAAGAAAAGAGGGAGTTTTATATTCATTTTTACAAATCAAGAGAGAAACACCAAAATTTCAAAAACCCATCCAAGATTAAGGGTTATAGGTAGAATAAACACTGGTGGGAAAATGATTAACAAGAGAAATTGAAGAATAAGAGAAGAGGGGAGGGCCGGCTGTCATTAGAAAGAAAAGGAGGGATCGAAACCTTGATTCGTACAGGGTAAGGTATTCTAAACCTACTTTAATGAGTCATTTCACATCGATTGTGAATTGATGCCTGGATGTTAATTTATAGATTTGAGTTCTTAGACTTAAATTGAGGAAAAAGTATGAGTTGATAAATTAAAGAACTTCATGTGTTGTATGTAAATGGAAAAATTGACGAATCTGAACAGTTTCGTCTCTCGACTTTCAGAGAAATTTCGTGTAGGAGGATGAAGGAATTAGGATCAGGTTCCTCATAGAAATTGTAGGTTTGGATGTTGACTAACTAATGAAATTGGTCTTGCTTAATTTAGAGTTATAGAACTCCAGCTATGGGTCACCAACCGAGATTGGGTCATGACAGACCCTATAGGGTAGGAGGTCTGGTTCGTTGATGAGAAATTTTGACTATTTTAGAGGTAGAACTGGGTTCTTCTTCCTTCAGAGAACTTGTAGCTGCACGTCTTAGCTTTCCAACAAGACTAATATCGCTTGAATCAGAGTTCTATAACTCTAGATATAGTTAAAAATCTGAGGAGAGGTCGGAGAGTAATAGTTCAAAAATGAGATAGTAACGGTTCAAAAAAACAAGACAGTAACAGTTCAAAAATAAGATAGTAACAGTTCGGGATTTAAACAGAAACGGTTAATATATATATATATAAGGAATGATAACTATAGTTGGACAAAGAATGACAATATTGATGGGTGAAATGAGAAAAACATAAAATATTAAGAAATGACTGAAAGAAAGACTTATTGGTTGTTGATATGGTTATAATACAACATATCCTTGAGTGAGGAAAATTTATGAGATAAACTTGTGAATTGCAGGAGGGACCACAGGCGTGGTGCAGCAGCAGCAGTGGAGCACGAGTAGAGCTTCTATTGCAGGTAGGTGAATCGCACCTATACTTCCTAGTTAATTTCATGATTTATTTATATTACCAATGTGAAATGTGAATTACTAAATGTATGTATATTCAAGGTGAAAACTTGTGTGAATTGCAAAATGATGAAATTATCACTAACAAAAAAAATATGAGAAGTGCGATTTGAGGCGTAAACTGGCATACATTTAGTGTATGTTAGGATTCCGGGTAAGGGGATCGCCACGATTGGACTAGCATACATTTAGTGTATGTTAGGATCTCGGGTGAGGGGATGACCATGTATGGACTTGCATACATTTAGTGTATGTTATGATCCTGGGTAACGGTTGTGGTTGATAGGTGTGAGTATAAGTGTGGAATTGAAATCCAGGATGATTGGGTCGGGAATTAAGTTATGAGATGCGAGCTATTAAAAGTGTAAACAGATTCCATGTGTAATTAACTTGGGACTCCGTCAAAATTTCGGTAGATTTTAATACGAAGACCATGAATATATATATATATATATATACAAAATAAAATAAGATTAATTACTCTGTTTTTGGATGGGCATGAGATTGTTGTTTTATCTCGGAATGGGGGATGTTACAGTTTGGTATCAGAGCCGAGGTTGCTGTTCTGGGGACAGGAATAATTAGATGATTTTGAAATATGTTTTAGGATGGTGAGAACAAGGCAAGGAGCCAGGACTAATCCATCCCCAATTCGGGGAAGTGACCAGAGTTTTCGTAATAAAAGTGATCCAGACTGGGATCCCTTGGCAGACACCTCCTCTCATATACCTGCAGCATCAGTGTACTCAGAAGGGGGTGAGTTAGTGAGATGTCGAGATGATTCGTTGTTCCGTCAGCAGATGTATCAATGATGCCCGAGGTATCAAATAGACAGAGGGGAGATAATATACCCCCACTAGTGGCACCGGTAGCTGGATCAAACCCATTTTCAGATTCTGCTTTTATGGAACATATAGTGAGAGCTGTAACAGCAGGAATGGTAGCGGGAGCCTCCAATACGACTCCTAGAGCAGGGGGAGTAAGCACCATAGTGTAATGGGTGAAGGGTATGAGAGAGATGGGTTGTATGACTTACCGTGGCGAAGAGGATGCTGAGGTTGCTGGGCATTGGCTGAGGAAAGTGGAAAGAGTTATAAATCAAATGCAGGTGCTAGAGGAGCTACGGGTGGATTATGTGACTCAACTATTGGTTGAAACTATATGAAGGTATTTAAGTGATTTATATTTACGTCAACTTATTAGGGATCCTATTGAGTCACACACATAAAAATTATTGGTCTGAAATTAAAATGGGATGATTAATCAAGTGTGACTTGATTATATATAAAGCTTAGAAATTGAGGACTATAATTTATTTAATACAAGGGATTTTAGACCTAAAAAAATCAAGTAGGAACTTGATTGAATAAATTTTTAAAATTATTATTTTTTAGGTTTTTCTATAAATAGAATTATACCTTTTATTTCCTATGAAAAAAAATGATGAGAAAATACAGTACGTAAAAACCTAAAATACAAAAGAAAAAAGTTGACACTCTAAAGTACAATAATCTCTATCTCCTAAAAGGGTTTAGGAGATTTCTCACTAGTATTTCATGTGTATTACCATTAGAGACCAGACATTTGGATGACTTGTGACAACCTAGCCTTGAAGCAAATATTCAAAGAAAAAAAAGCATCTGATCTTTAGAAAATCTTTGTATAAATCCTAAACAACTCTAAATTGTCTAATATAATCCTTGAGACTCCTGCAATAAGAAGAAAATGACAAAGTGATAATTATGATTATGCCCCTACTGCTTAAATTAGGGTATCTTAAGGGGTAAAATTACAAATCTACCCCTGCAACTTCTACCTAATTATTTATGGGGTATTTTTAGGGAGGAATTATGATTTTACCCCTCTATGTATCCAATATTGATTTTATATTTTAAAATTAAAACCATAAATTAAATTAATTGTAAATTTAACTTTTCTAATTAGATTACGAATGAGTTAAAATGTTTAATTTAGAAGTTTTGAGTTTTGGTTATACCCTAATAGGATTAGGGTTTAATTAAAATTTAATTAAATAATGTTTAGAAAATATATTTTCTTTTCTATATTAAAGATAGTTTTTAAGCTAAAATATTTTTATGTAATTGATCCTAAAATAGTTTAGGATATTAATAAGAATTTTAATATGATTAATTTTCTTATTATGTTTTGAAAAATAGTTTTTCAATGAAAAAATTTATATTAAATAAAATTTATTTAGTTTGAGAAATTACCAAATTCAATTTGATTTAATATTTTTAAATGTTAGAAATTTTATTTTAAAAAATTATACATAATGCCATTAATTAGAATTGAAATATGCAATATATTTATTTATACATATTAATGTGTTATTATGCATTATGGATAGTTATGGACATTAAAGACAAATGTGATTGTGTTTTTATCATTGAAAGGTTGTAATATTAAACAGAGAATGTGTGTCATGCATTTTCTCTATTTTTTTCTAGGGTTTATAAATCTTTTTTCTCATTTAATTCCTCTCTAATATAACTTGAGGTTTTTTTTAATTAATTATATAAATTTTATGTAATTTAGAACATATGAATTTAAATAGAAAAAATATTTTCTAATCCAAGATGAAAAAAAAATGGTGGTGAAGGATACAATCATGTTACTCGCAAAGAACTTATGAAGACTTGTAGCAGCTACATATGTTTTGACCATTTAATTCCCTTTTAATGGCTCAAAGGAATTAGTTTAGATATATCCATAATTATTCAATTAGAATGGCATGCTACATGTTTATGGTAATATATAATTGTTATATATGATATATCATTTATGACATGAAATGAGACCTAATTAAATTGATAATAAATCCCTCATTAAAGGCATCATAAGAATATGGATAAAATTTATATGCATATAAAGACCTAATTATATGATATATTAAGAACATGATTTGTTGCCTTCAAATTTTATATGCATAAAATCAAAGTTCTAATCATGGATAACATTACACGTGAACTTTAAAGGCATCATAAGAATATGGATGCCCATACTATAATTATGCATCTCAAAGAGTTGTTTGATGCAACCAATAGGATTGAGAGGTATGAGACCTCTAAAGAATTGTTCTGCTGCAAGATGACAGATGGTTCCTTAGTGAATGCCCATGTTTTGAAAATAAGTGGCTATATTGAGAAATTAGGTCAATTGAGCTTTGTCATGGACCATGAGTTATGTGTTGACTTAGTCTTGCAGTCACTACCCCAAAGCTTTTTTGCAATTCATTATGAACTATCACATAAATAAATTAAATAGTACATTACTAAAATTGTTTAACATGCTTAAAATTAATGAAGAGGCCCTTAAGAAGGAAAAATGCCTTATTCTCCTGGTTTAGTCTTCTGGAATGTCTAAGAAAAAGAACAAGAAGAATAAAGATTCTATCTCTAAAGCAAAGAAGCCTAATATGAGCATTAAGAAAGATAAGGGTATTTGTCATCAATGTGGCAATGATGACCATTGAAGGAGGAATTGCAATGAATATTTTGCAACCATGAAGGGAAAGAAACTTGTTAAGGTTTCTTCTTCAGGTATGTTTATGATTGAAAATTATCTTTCTACTTCATATAGTAGTTCTTAGGTATTGGATACCAAATGCGGTTTTAACATTTACAAAAATATGCAGGGGCTAAAGAAGAGTAGAAGATTAAATAAAGGCAAAATGGACTTATGAGGAATGTCTAAAACTTCGGATTTGGTCTTTAATCAAATTGAATGTATCATTCGTGATAAGCTTGATTTGATGAGGAATGTCGTACCAACAAATGAAAACAAAAGGATTCAACGAGCTTGGAGGGTGAATACCATAGATTCTTAATTTGTTAGTTAGCTGGTTATATTGGTTTCCCTCACGAATCTAGTGAGGTTTCAGTTTTAGGGTCGGTGGCTAGCCTGTAGCCATCTGTTATTTTATGTTTCTGTTATCATTGTAAATCTAGGGTATGCCCCTTATAATGTTTGTATCTTCTTCTTTTAATACATACGTCAACTTACCAAAAAAAAATGGACTTATGAGTTGGAAATGGAGCAAGGATTGCTGCATTAGATATAGGAATTTAATAATTGTTATTTTGTTTCAATACTTTCTAGAAACATTATATCCATTTATCGCTTAGCTTTGAATGGATTTAAATTTATTTTTTAGAGTAAATGTTGTTCTTTTTATAATACTGGTTTTTTATATAGATTTGGTGACTATATATATGGTTTGTATATGCTTGATTTTGAAATGTCCATGTTTAATATAAAACTACAAGAAGAATAGATTAGATAATAATATCCTTCATATTTATGGAAGTGTAGACTATATTATATTAAGGAAACAAGAATCACTAAATTACATAAATAAAGATATTTTAATCCTTTTGATTATGAATCGTATGGACTTGTGAAGCTTGTTTATTGAGTAAAATGACCAGAACACCCTTTACTAGAAAGAATGAAAGTCTAAAGAATTGTTAGGTCTACTACATACAGGTGTATGTGGACTAATGATGATTCATGTCATAGATGGATATTCATATTTCATTTACTGATGACCATTCAATATATGATTATGTATATTTAATGAAATACAAGTTTGAATCTTTTAAAAGGTTTAAAGAATTTATAAATGAAGTTGAAAAATAAACTGGAAAGAGTGTCAAAATAATTTGATCGGATTAAGTTGGTGAATATTCAAGTATTTCAACATTATCTAAAAAATAATAGAATTCTCTCACAATAAACACCTTTTGAAACACCACAACTTAATAGAGTTTCTAAAAGAAAAAATTGTACTTAATTGGATCTAGAATGAGCTATGCAGACCTTCTATCTTCTTTTCGAGGCTATGTCCTACAAACTAGTGCTTACCTTTTAAATAGTGTTATATCAAAATCTATTGATAAGACTAGGATGTAACACTTATGTAAAAGTTAGAAGCTAATTCAGATAATTGTAAGTTTATAGGATATCCAAAAAAATCTGTTGGTTATTACTTCTACCATCCCATTGAGCAAAAGATATTTGTCTCAAAATATACTACATTTCTAGAGAAAGAATTTGTTCTTGAAAGGAGATGTTAGAGGAAAATAGAAATTAATGAACTCCAAAAACCACAAATAGACATTCAAATGGAACAAAAGCTTGAGGCTATAACATTTGATGTTCATCCTAAAACTCAAGAAACACAAGAATACTGTAGATTTGGTATGATACGTCATGCAAAATTGAGATATCAACTTTTTTGTGAAAGCTGATGATGATGAGTTGTTTATACTTGATGAGTCTACTAATTATATATAAGCAATATCTAATATTTATTTTGAGAAATGACTTATTGCAATGAAATCTGAAATGGGTTCAATGTACACCAACTAAGTATGGACTTTGGTTAATCAACCTAAAGGGATAAAACTCATTGGATATAAAATGTATACACATACAAATCTAGACTAGTTTCCAAATGTTACAAACAAAGAAAATGGGCTGACTTTGACGAAACCCTTTCGTCGGTAGCTATGTTAAAATCCAGAAGGGTTTTACCTGCTATTGTTGTGTTGTACCCCCCTCACGGGAGTGCGATGTCACGACGACCCATCCTAGGCAAGTTTTGGATGGTCTTTGGCTGCATAAAGGAGTCGTCATCTAGTAAAAGAATGTTTTAGCACCCCTGATATGCCTTACGTGAGGTGAGATGGATTGCTATTTCTCTTTGTTTGCTATGGTCTGATGTTGTTTTTATTTCCTATCAATCTACTACGATGGATTTGCTACAATGATAAAACTCTAATTTCCCAAGTTAAGGACTTGGTTTGGAATTATAAAATGTCCTCAATTATCATTGAGGCTTTTTTCAGGATAAACTTAGGATTTTTGGCTATCGTGTCATTCCAAATAATATTTCAGATAAAATTCATTGCAGTTTTTTTATCCTTATATTATGAGTTAATGAGTTGTATTACTCCATGTTGTTTTACTTAATTTCATACCCCATTTTTCAAAATAATTGAAAAAACCAAAAAATAGCAAAAACACAACAAAAAACCCCAAAAAATATGTTCTTAATGTATTTGCATCATCTGTTGCATCCTTTATAAATAATTTAAAATTAAAAAATCTACTTTCGACGTGTTTAGTTTTTAACACGCTCATTGAGTCAACGTTGTTGTTTTTTTATAATCAAAACACAAAAAAATCAAAAAATAAAAAAGGAAAAAATGCATTTATTATTTTAGTGATCTAATTGTAATTGTGGAAGGGAGAAAATTGATTTTAAAATTGTAAACCCTCTCACCAAGCAACCTAATGTTTAATCAACTGGTCCACAATCAATATTCTTAATGCAATAGTCCATATTTCTTTCTTTGCCTCCAAGTTATTCCTACAAGACAACAAAAATCAAATGAGTGGTATAGATTAATTCTTGAAATTCAATGGTTGATTTTAGTTTGTTTTGCCTCCAAGCCAAAATAATTACAACATAAATTAAGTGTGTGTGCTGCAAAAAAAAAAAAAAAAGAGGAAAAAAGTAGGAGAGACAAAAACAAAAAAAAAAAAAGCAAAAAAAAAAACTCGG
>Ga0325411_1002778_pt1 | contig 19734 bp, 13 predicted proteins | sample PopdelMetagenome_13_FD_206181 | JGI IMG/M metagenome (GOLD analysis project Ga0325411, IMG submission 206181) | Populus deltoides microbial communities from Bellville, Georgia, United States - Xylem-PdIQD-R4 | ecosystem: Host-associated > Plants > Phyllosphere > Stem > Wood/Secondary xylem...
TAGAAACAGTTTCACCAGAAATAATAACAACAAAAGTACTTCCTCTATGAGCCCACAAGTAAGGCCATGCCTCACGAAACCACTTGACAAATTGCTTGTCTTCCACCGAATTATAACCCTCTTCGATGCTCCCACTCCCTGTCTCCCCAAACACCTTTCGCCGACTTGCTAACTTGCTACTCCAACCTCCCTCATTACTACTACTACTTAAAAAAGGAGAAAACCTTCTTCGTGGGTTTTTTACATGGAGATTCTTGCCGAAAAAAAAGAGCGGCTTTGCGGATAAAAATGGAAGCAAGTGGTGATTTTGTAGAGAAAGGCAGTGGCTTGAATGAGGAGTTACCATCTTCGTTTCCTTTTATTTCTTCGTTGATGTTTGAAGATGGGAGCTACAAACTGAGACGCGTACAATAAAAAATGGTGGGTTCAAGAGAGGAGAGGACGGAGTAGAGGCCACCATGGCAGGCTGAAGTTGAACGAAAGCAGATACATGTGACGGTGCCCCAGCTCGCAACCGCCGCTTCCTTTGAGTGACCAAAATTTCTTCTACGCTATACCACGTGTGGCCTGATGTAAAGGTAGTTGATGACATTTTATTTGGTCCCTCTACTATGAGATCTTGATTAGTTAGGTACCCTTCATTCATGATGACATTAGCAGTAATTTGATGTCTTGGATAAAAATAAGAGATCTGTCTTTGATATTTTTTTAATGACTTTTATGGAGATTTTTGTGGAAAAATAGGTGATTTGTATTTGATATTTGACAGCTAAAATGAGCTGGATTTTTAACAGATTAGGGTGTCGATTAAAACACTCCATGCTTCAAAGTTTAAAGGCTTGGAAAAAAAATCATGGGGTGTTGATAAAAAAAACTCCATATAGCTCATGTGTGTATTTGTATGGTTTACAGTCGATGATAGTGGAACAAGGTTTTATTTCCAACTTCAGCTCAGAGGAGACCCAGTGATCATCTGAGAAGTTCTCAATTATTGATTGTTATTCCAACTGGAGGACTTAGGATTCAGAACTGGTGATAATATGGTGCCTTCATCTTATATATATATATATATACTAGTATATTGCTCATGCGTCTGACAGATATCCTAGACTCAAGCGACTGGAATCTGGAAAACATGTCGAGTCCAATCGACTGGAGTCTAAAAAACATGCTGAGCTTAATTTTCTGGGGTATGGCAGCCATGTATGGTGTCAAATCACATTTAGGTCTGACACCAAATATGATTGTCAGGCCTAAAGTTCTTGGGTCTGGCATTGTTGCCAAACCCAAGATGCTTGGGTTTAACAATCCACACCAGACCCAAGCAAACAACAATTAAACTGAGTATAATTGTGCACTTTAATTGATAGGAGAGAAAAAAAACAATCGATCACCGATGGCAATTCAACCATGATATGTTTACAAGTGTTGCATCATGTGTAAAAGGGCATGTCTGCGCATCTACTTATATGGTGAATGACCAGATTTGACCACTGAGAAGCTCACGCTCCTCTTTAATGGTGTATGTGTCGTCCACTCACTAGGACATGTGTAACATGTGCTAACAGCTTTTCGATTAAAAAATAAAAAATATAATGTGAAAATACTAAAACACTCTCATCATCCTTTTAATTACACAACATATCCTTATAAAATTTATCATTACAATCCACAATAATTTGTATATATCTAGAGCTATATTAAAATCGCCACCCTATTTAGCTTTTTTTATAATATATATATTGCCACATTTGCTGATTCTTATGCTGGTGTTTGATTCATGCATGAAGTAATGATAAAAACTGATTATAATCATGTTGTTCAATGTTCATAACATGATTAAAACCAGTTGATTTTAGCTGGCTAGTACATATTACTGTTTCATTTTAAAAAAAATCAATTATCTAAAAGGTTCGAAAACCGGAGTCAGATTTGTAGTAACGTGATCCATTGCAGGGGCAGAGCAAGAAAAAAAAAAGGTTAATTTAAAAAAAATATATTTTAAAAAAATTAAAATTTCAATTATTTTATTAGGAAAGGACTAGAAAAAACATTTGAATTGTACTTGAGATGATAGAGTAGCGTTTAAAGAGACTTACAGCATCTTTAATGGATATGCTAAATGAAAACCTAAATATTAAAAAATATTATTTTAATTTTTTTATATTTATTTTGCACACTAATACTAAACAAAATGTTAAAATGTATAAACCAATTAAATATAGTCATATGAAAGAAAAAATAACATCACACTTATTAATAAATAATAAAATATTTATTTTTTCCACTTTAATATGAATGGTTTTTCAAATGGTTTTTTTTTTTATTGAAGTAGATATGGTAAATAAAATTATATTCATAGTATTTAAAATAATATTATTCTTTTAATTTAGCTTTTAAAAAAACATTTTGCATTGAAGATGCTATTACTTGAGAATGGCGTCCAAGAATGGACTCTCAATCACTTCCCCCGGAGAAGATCACAACAAATGTACTGTCTTTGAGCAAATTAATACAAGGCTGAGCTTCCCTAGAATCTCAACAAAAATCTTCTCATCCTCTGAAACAGTGCAGTGTGCTTCTGTGCAACGAGTACGTTTGCAGCTGCACCCTTGTATCCCCAGCCCTTTCCTAATTCTGAGGTTTCTCTTTAGTTTCAACTTCAAGCCATGGCAGAACATATTTCCTTGGTAACAATGACTAGAGAAACTTGATGTATCGTGACATGAAGAAGAGGAAGAAGTAGTTTCCCAGTGATTTTGTAGAAGACCCCATGGCAGGCTTGATTTGAAGGTGGCCATGGTTTCCATTTTTTTTGTTTTCGTGACCTTATAGAACCAGAGAGGTTTTCTTGAAGGTCACGTGGAAGAACAGAGAGAGGTGCCATTGATGATTATATCAGCAAGAAACGCGGCTAAACGGTGTTGTTAAAACTTGAAAGAGAGGTGGAGAAAATATGAGAATCGAACAAAACATCATAAATGAGTTGGGGAATCTGAATTAAGCACATGTCTTTCAAGCTTGGCCCTTCTTTTTCAGAGGTAAGACATGACTTGCAGTTCTTCTTTGTTTCTGATTTGCATATTCTTTATGATCATCTCAATACACTTCACATATAGAAAAAATGAAATACACCAATGGACAATGTAACCGTTACATATTCGGTAGCTTTTTTTCACCTGAGCAGGGTCGGGTCCTACTAATTTTAATTTATTTAATTATTTTACAATAAGGAAAGGCTACCTCCTGATTATAGTTATTAAATCCAGCTGGATAAGATAGCTCGAAAAATTCACAACTCGAAAACCTAATCCACATCGAGTTTCAATTTGAACCACCAGAAAAGAAAAATAAGGTTGCATGTTCCCATTTTCTCATATGAAAGACTGTTGAATTAGGGAAAGGAAAAGGTCAAGAGGCTTCAAGAATAACATGTGAAACATAATATCTGCAACAAAGATATACAAGATGTACAATTCAGTGCATAATGCCTTATTCGAGGGAAAGTATATGACAAGAAGGGCACAGACCATTGAAAACAAGTGATTCTCTGTATTTGGTTTGGATCTTAATTTTCTCAAAATTAATTAATGAAAGAAGGCAATCAAATGAACATGATTGTCAAACTTGATTCACATTGATAGATTAATATGGAAATCCAACAACTGGAGGATTAATTTGAATGGATTTATCGTTAAGAAATTCATGTTATCAACATAGCTAGGTTAATATTCTTAAAACAATATTATTTTACTAAAAAAAACTCCTTGTAATTTATTGAGGGTAAGTCTCACTTGAATTTGATAGGATAAATTAAATTACAAATCAAGTTGTTAGATTACTCAAATTTAATCAAGATGTTAAAAATTACTTAAAATAAAAATCAACTTGAATTTAATAGTTATGGTCAAGATTTCGATTGAGTAAAAACTTAGAGATAAAATAAAAGGAAAGGAAGACAAGGAACTAAGTTGCAATCACAACTTGAACCTATGAATTATGATCATTACCTTGCAACTCTAAGAAATTTTGGGGTGCACGTATAAATAATAAAGGAGGTGGTTTTATCTTTTTTTTTTTATTCCGCCTTCTGTTTTTTTTTTCCAACATTTTATTTTTAATTTTATTATTTAATATTTATTTAGTTTTGAATTTATCATCATAAATTATTTTGATTTACTTTCCATAAAATTATTAAAGTCTTAAACAAATATTTTAACATTTGATTTGTGCTCAATATTTTTTTATCGTATAATTAAGTAAAAAAAATGTTTTTAAAAAAGCTCTTAAACCCAGTGGAGTTTACCAATCAAATCGCGGATTTGATGTGTTAAGTTGTGAAATCCAAATCAATCCAATATATATCGTTGTCTCAATTTTATATTTTTTTTATTAAAAAAAAATTCAAACCATATTTTTTACTGTTTGCCTAGATTTTTTTTAAATCATCCAAGTTAATCGAGTCATGTTAAAACAACTTCTATATGATTTAATATTAAACTCATGTTAGGTAAGAAATTGGATTAGAAAGTTTCAAGGTAGACGCATTTGGTTGCAGGGAACACGGTTTGGGAGTATGTATAGGAAGAGATTTTTGAGTAAGCTGTATAGGAACTCGAGTCATTGGAGGATAGAGGATAGTCGTTGATTTTGAGTGGAGGATATAAGGAATGATGTAGCCAGGGAAGAATCTTGAAGATTACTGTGAGCTCATTGAGAAGAATCAGTAGGAAGATTGTGGGAAAGAGGTGTGGAAAAGGCATGGGATGGATTTGAAAAGAATGGCAAGCAATCTCCTGCATAGTAAGAACGTGGAAAAACTAGGAGAAGATTGAGGAGCATTCCCGGTGAAATTAAGGGAGAGGATCAAGTTTGAAATTTTGTGGATCAGTAAAGGTGAAAGGGACAACGTGTAGTGTAAGTAGTGTAGAATAAGAAAAGTATCATCGATCCTTGATAACTTGTTGTTCCCTGCATGAATCACGCCATCACAAGTTACCTGGCAAAGTGTTCTAAATGGCAGGGGTACGCACTCCTTGGACGAGCTAGTAAGTAGTAACTGCATCAGGAAAAACAAAGGCCTGCGATGCAGCAAGTGGAACAGCTTCTACATTCCAATGACTACTCTACTCTACCCTGTGAGGTTTGTTTAAAATTGGAGCTAGCACCTCCCATATTTTGGGATATCAACATTTTGAAGCTCAATGTGGGTTTTCTTATCCAAATTCTGTAGCATCAGAACCAAAGGAGCCACTTGCGCTGCTGCCGCCGTGAAGTACTGGTGGGTTTTATTTATTTATTTAAAAAAAAAACTAACACATTAAATTAAAAATATTAGAGGAATAATACACCTGAACAAAATAACAAAATACACATGTAGCAATTAAAAAACACAATATTTATAGTTTGTCACTATCTAAAATAACAACATTCATAAAAAATTATTAAACTGAAGAGAGAAGAGAGAAGAAAAACAAAAGAAAAAAACTCTTAAGACATATTAAAACAACTCAACGAGATAAATCTAACAACATAAAAAATCACAAACAATGATCCAGTGAGCTACACTTATTGCTAAATACAAGTGAGTCAACACCTACAAGTGTGACACGCTCGGTTCACTATTGATGATATTTTTTAATGTCTTTAGATTTATTTTATCAAAATCTTTTTTAGAATACTAATAGTGTCATAACTGGAGCTTTAGTGCGTCTCATAGATTTTTTTTTTTTTTATCTCTATCCTCTCTCCCACTTCTTTAATAATTTCTTATGAATGTCGCTAGTTTAAATAACAAAAAGTTATAAATATTGTGTTTTTTAGTCGTGACATGTACTAGCTATGCTATTATATTAATTCTTTTTTAATCGTATTATCCTGCAAATATTGTTTTTTTAAAAAAAAAGAAGAAGAAGAAAAGGTGCTTGTAAGCAAAAAAAGCATGTGGATTTGGAGTCACCTTTATTCTTTCTGCGTTAGCAGCTTGCTGCCCATTTGCTGAAATCAGGGGAAGAAATAAGTTTTTTAACAGCTTTCTGCGTGGACTCTCTGGTAAATTTTTCCCATGAATCTTTTGAGAATTTTCTCCTTTCAGGAGTGAAATGGAAGGTAGACGGGTAGACATCTGAATCTGACAATTGATGAGGAGATGTCCTGCTTAAACCTGAAGGAATGACAGCATAGTATATGTAAAAGGGCATCTCTAATGGATTGCCTGTATTGTATAGTTTAGAGAGCAAGATTAAAGACCAACAGGATGCAAACCTTGCACAGAAATGTACCAAGCCAGGTTGAATTGTTTGGGTTGAGGAGACAGAAAGTTACAGCCTCCCGGCTTCTCAACCGTGTGTTTATTATGAGAACCTCCGAATGGTGATAAATCAGGAACAAGTGATTCTCTGTTTATGTTTCTGACTAATTTAAACAACTTCCTGCAGATTTATTGCACAAATGTCATTGCAGTTGCAAAATAAAGGCAACTCCCTGCAGATTTATAGCCCAAACTTCATCCACCAATTTTTAAACCTTGGAGTCCATTTCTAAAATAATGCCTTCTAATCTCTAGTTTAATAGCCACCCATGAATCGATTTATGGAATATCACTATCATACCCTATAAAAAAAAACCCTTAAGGAATTCCAACTTACTAAACCAATGTCTCAACCGTGATTCAGCTGTAATAAGCACGAATTAGTACAAGTGCTGTTAGACGTGCTACAGTTGATGGGAAAAGGAGAACAGGTGAGAATTTTGGCGATGGTTAGCAAAGGAAGATCAAAAGTTTTACTGGTATTAAGAGATTGATAGTCTATGATGCCTAAATGGGTGGCATTAGGTCAAGAAAGTGGCAGCAAATTAAAGCACAACACAGGTACTGGAAACCGCGTCGTCGTCCTTTGTGTCTTTAGAAGCCGCGTAATGCCGCCCTTATTCTATAATTTTCACACACCACATTCACATGCCCACCACCAAAAAGCACTCGCATACCCAAGCCTGGTTCTTCTCCATCTGATTTTGCCCTCACAGATCGTCTTAATTTGCAATATTGGTATATATTTGAGGCAGCCAGCTGGGTTGAAATGACTCAATCAACCTTGGATTCGATGTCCTTAACTAGAGATTGCTTACAACCGCTTCATCTTTGATTAGAATAACATGGGTACGTAAAGGACATTAGAATAACATGTCCTTACCAAAATCCCATTAAGTCATGGAAGTTTTCATTGGGGATAATAAGTCAAGGTACGTAAAGGACAAACCTTAAATATTCCTCATAAAGATTAAAAAATAGTGTGAAGAATAATAACATGGGTTATATAAAAAGAAAATGAAACAATGAAACCTAGTGATTATAAGTATAGACTACAAGAGATCTTAGACTAGGAAAATAATCATAAAGTTGGAAAATTTGGTTTTACGTATTTCATTGATACACATGCACTCACACACACACATATATTTTAATTATTTTGTTATTTCTTCAGTTTAATTACTCTTTGTGTAAAGAAGATTTTATTATATTAATATTCATGTAATTCTATAATACAAATTTAAAATTATATGATTAAATTTAGAGTTAGAACCAATTATCTTAAAACTCCATAATTTAAACCAGTTAACTTTAAACTTTAATCCTAAATTATGAAGTTTATATAAGTGAAATAAACACAAAATAACCTATATTAAACAGCTATCAAGAGCAATTAATGTTAGGTATTTGCAAGTGCATCTCCAATATAAATATCGTTTTTGAGTTTCAGGCAGTGACCGAGTTGTGTGGATTCCAATGATCTGGGAAGGTGTCTCGGGTCACAGAGACGGGAGTGCAAAGATGCCTGGCTGGCCGGCCCGCCCTGGGTTAACGCATTAGCTATAAAAATGAATGATCGTCTTAGTAAGGGATTTTTTTTTTCATTTCAAAAATATTTTTTTAAAAAAATTAATTTTTTATATAAATTATTTTGATATATTGATGTTAAAAATCATTTTTAAAAATTAAAAAATAATATATTTTAATATATTTTTAAATAAAAATACTTTAAAAAAGTATTTCAAAATAATTCCTGAATGAGTGGTTAAAAAAATTGTGATTAATAATGCACACTGCCATATAAGGGCCCACTGCCTACAATATTTCATAATTGTTTTCCATCTTTTCATCTTTTTCCTACGACTTCGTGCAAGTTTCTTGACTAAGTTCTCAATTTTCTTTGTCTTTCCCTGTAGCATGCTTCAATTATTGCCATGACTTTGCCTTCCTTCTCAGAGAACATGCTAGAAAGAGAGTAGCCACTTACGTTGACGGGCCCATGCGAATAAACATGTTAAATATATGCTGTGTGTGTGTGACAGTGATATTAGCCTCGTTCAAACAAGAGTTTAATTATTAAATAATTTAATATTAAAAAATAAAATTATAATTAAAAAACATGGAAGAAAAGGACATATTGCTTATTACAAGGCTAAAATTAAAAAAGAAGAGCTTTAATTGTACTAGTATAATCCAACTTTGTACAAGTTGATTGATCTCAAAAGCAACTCTCTTTTGAAAAAAATTCTTAAAAATAAATTGTTTAAAATTTAATGGGACAAGTGAATTTAGTCTAATCAATCTCAAGTTACGTATGAACTTGTTTAAACAAGCTGATATACAAAATTATTTAAAATAAAAACCAGTTAAAGTTTAAGTTTAATAGCTATGGTCAAGACTCGAGTAAGAACTTCAAAAAAAAAAATCAAAAGGAAAAGGAGAAGTAAGATGGGGAAACTTGAACCTATGATCATTATTTTGACTAAAAACCTAATCTTAAAATGTCAACAATGAACGAAAAAGAAAGTTTTACCTCAGAACCACAAGAAAGAAGATATTCTTCATCGCCAAAACATAATTTTCAATTAGATCAATTATTCAGTTTGTTTTGATCGAGTTAACTAATATTTAAATATATTGATTTTCAAATTAATTCAACATAAAACCTATCCCGAGCTAAGACTTCAAGTCAATGAGTTACTAGTTAGATCTAGATTGGCTTTAATAACTACAATATCCACTAACTTGAAGGTTGAACCACTTAACCAAAAAGATTCGTGCTCAAATAACATATGCCAAGAAGAACAAAAGAATAAAAGGCCTTGAACATGTAATGAGTCTTGAAGTACTATTTTTGCGTCTCTTTAACTAAATCCACTCACATTAAGATTACTTGTTAATGATTGATCGAGTTTGATGGATTTGCCTTCTAAAACAAGAAGTTCCAGTTTTGAGGAATACTATCAATCACTTGATGCCCCTTTAGCGCATCTGTTGCAGTTATTTAGTACCCTTTTTTTTTTTTGTATGATTTTATTTACTATACTCATTGTTCTAGCATTATAAACCATATTGTTACTTTTATACCCGTCAGGATAAATCTGACCCCTTCCGCTGTTCTTGCCTATTCTTGCCTATGTATAAGAGATATTTTAAGAAGTGAGCATCCTTCTTAGCAGACCTCTTGCTAGATTGGGCTCTGCGTTCTGCGTTGACGAGTATGGAAATGACAAGAAGCAAATGTGAAATGGGGTACAAATTAAAGATGATCCGTCTTCTATTTGATCAAATAACAAGTTTTTCTACCAAAAGACAAATCACAACGTTATAGTTACTCCACGAAATCATCCAAGAACATGTCACGGTAGCCAGCTCCAAAGCGAGTTTGAAACAATCACCGACAAGGATAGACAATGTCATGACCTAAACCAGAGGAATTAATGAACAAATGACCACAACACTCCTTTTAAGTCCTGATCAGAAGCAAGCATCCAAGAGGCAACAGCAACAGAGTGCTGCTAAGCTGCACATGAAACAAGAAAGTTTCTTGTCAAAATTCAATTCGATTATAAAACCACACAGTTCAAGAAAATTCTCAAAATTCAGTTCAATTATCGAGGAGTAGTATCTGTCAATAACCTTCCCTAGAGAATCCTTATACAAGCAATCCTCAGACTCGGATGAATTAACAACACAAATTAATCAGACCCGAACAGTCGCATAATCAAGAAAATCGTAACCTTCACTGATTGACATCTTAAATTCTGCAAAGCATTTCAAAAGAAGGTCCACCGCGATAGTTGCTGCCTGCTAATTTCTCGACTGTCGACCATTCTCTTGCCTAGAATATCTCACCACAAAATACATATACACGTTTTTTTAATCAATGGAAATTGTTCATTACTAAGAAGCATCAGCAGCAATCAGGTTGCGTAGACTCAGGGGCTGGTTCTGTTCTACTACTAAACATACCAAGGCATCAGACAAAGAAGACAGCCTAGGGTTGATGTCTGCAACAATGGGAGCTATTGTCAAAGATCAGTTCTGTCCAAAAATTTATTCTTTAACACACTTCTCAATTTCTCAGATTTATCAGAAGAAAATTTTTTGAATTTGAAACTTTTACTATGCAACACTACTTGACCATTTGATGTTAAAACTTTGAAATCAAGTCACGAATCAATTCAATCTACATGAAACACCAAACATAATTTATATTATTTTTTAAAGTATGTCCCAATTTGAAATGAGATTAGAATCCTTGATGACAGTGGCATCAGATCCAATGAAGATATTGCCATCACCAAATAAGAGCCCTTGCGAACTTAAATAAGTAGGTCTTTTGTCAATTATGCAGTAATCTTTTGTTCCAATACACACACACACCCACCAACTAGCCAACAAGTGGAAAGACGTATAATTACTGCTGCTATGAATAAAAATTTCTAGACAGATAAAAACTATCAGTGCATAAAACAACATTAACTGAACTTAATAAGTACGATGAGCAGCAAAAGGCAATACAACATCTTTCCATTAACAGAAAAAAAAGAAGAAGAAGAATGATTTGACTAGTCACCCAATCAAAAGATTAGGAGAGAGATAGAGAGAGACATAAACATACCATCCTTCAAGGAAACCAGTTTCTTGCCTAGGAGGAGGAGCAGCATACTGTGGAGCATACCCTTGAGGAGGGTAGCCTTGAGGAGGATACCCTTGTGGATATCCCTGCACAGGGTATCCAGGTGGTGGATAAGCATCCTTTGGATACCCTACAAATCCATTAAACAAAATTAAAAACCATAAACTCCAAAACGCCTTAATCCAAGAAAAGCCATACATACCTTGCTGTGGAGGAACACTAACTGGCGGCTGGTGCTGATCGTAATAACTCATCTCCCCTCTGATCAAAAGCTTTCTTTTTTCTTCTTGGGTTCTTCTCTTTTTCTTTGACAAAGAAGTTAGTTTGGTGGCAAGGGAAGGAAGGGTACTATAAAACAAAGGTCTGTGATGGAAATTTTGACAGTGGGAAGCTTAGAGGAAATTTCTTTCTTTCTGGAGAGGCAAATGCGGTTGCTTTGCTTTATAGAAAGAAGAGAAGGGAAGGGAAGAAAAGAGAAAAGAGAGAAGATGCCATCCACTAAGGGAAGCAATGAAGGATTTTTGCTTTACCACACAGTAGTGTATGTATATGTGTATGTATTGGCAGGTAGAGGGCAAGGCAATATTAGAACAGGTTATTTACTGCGACTTCCTCTGTATCTTCAAGCTTTCCTCTGTTACTGCGTCACGATGTCTTTTTGAAAATTTATTGGTATTTAATTTTAAGATAATTAAAATAAGTATTTGTAAAAAAAATTGATAAATTAATTTTACATAAAAAAATCAAAATTCTCTTTTATTATTTATTTTGACAAAAACATATATTTTTTTTAATTAGCAACATAGTTCTTTTAATAAATAAAAAACTTGGTGATTTAAATAAGTATTCAAGAATTTTTAATTATTTAAATTAATCTCTTTAATCAAAACTTTCATTCTTAATTTATATATTTTTTGTTTTAATAACAATATATCTTTTTTTATTAGGAGAAGCGTGCGTGGTTTTTCAAATAAAATGATTTTAAAAACAATTTTTAATACAAAAATAAAGACATTGTTTTTCCATAAATTTCTGTTTTTCAAATTAATATCTATAAATTATATTAATCATCCTAAAGTAATTAGACGAGCAGTTGGAGCATAACAAAACAAATGTGTTCCTATTTATAGAGTAAGGCTTAAAAAGATGATGAAGAGAATAGCAGATCAATTTAGCTAGCTACGATACACCGTTTCACTAATACATTAGCTTCATGACCCGTGTGATGTTGCGGGTTAATTTTTTATATATAAAAAATACTCAAAAAAAATTAAGATCTAAAAATGTTAGGTCTTTCTGCAAAGTTATATTCAAGAATCTTGAGTTTAAAATAATATTTATAATATTAATAATAACATTAAATTTACATGATCCAATAGGTCTGGCTGCAATACTAGACCCAATAGCCTTGGATGCTGGTTTAGCTGCAAGGTCATGTCATAAAAATGTGATAAATAAATTAATTAATTAAAAAGAAAAAAACCAATAGAAAGAAAAAAACTAATGAAGAAAAAGAAAAAAAATCTGAATTAACTGCGTCAACACTTGAAACCAGGTTAACCCGTCAAACTTTGGATTCGTGTCGTGAAAGTTTGAAAACTAAATAGAAAACAAAATTAACGGATTAACCCAGAATTAACTGAGCTAACCCGTCAAACCAGGTTACCTATCAAACTTGAGATCCGTGTCATGAAAGTTTGATAACTAAATAGAAAACAATTGAACATTAACAACCTAAATTAAATGAAAAAAATTAATTAAAAACAAAAAAACAAAAACAAACAAAAAACATAAGTCTGTTAGTAATGAGAAAAAAGAAAAAAAAATCTGAATCAACTGAGTTAACCCGTCAAACCCGGGATTCGCGTCATGAAAGCTTGATAACTAAATAGAAAAAAAAAATTGACAGGTTAAACGAAAAAAATTTAACAAACTAAACTAAACAAAAAAAAATTGATTAAAAAGGAAAAAAGCAAAAAAAAAATTATAGGTTAACTCGTCAAACCCGAGATCCATGTCATGAAAGTCTGATAACTAAATAGAAAAAAATTTAATATCAACAAACTAAATAAAAAAAGTTAATTAAAAAAAAAAGCATCAACCTTTTTACCGTGGACTGTACTGTGCAGTCCACAGTGAAAGGCATAAAAAGAAAAGAAAAAAAACTAAAGGCATCAGCCTTTTCACCGTGGATTGCATACAGTATTAAAAGATGAAATCGGAAGAACAAAAGTAATGAGGAAAAGAAAAACAATCTGAATCAACCGGGTTAACCGGTCAAACCTGGGATCCGTGTCATGAAAGTCTAATAATTAAACAGAAAAAATTTAATATTAAGAAACTAAATTAAAAGAATAATTACAAAACAAAAAAAAGAAGACAAAAAGACAAAAAAAAACTAAAGGCATCAACTTTTTCACTGTGGAATGCACTGTGCAGTCCACAGTAAAAGGCTTAAAAAGAAAAAGAAAAAAAAACAAAACAAAGGCATATGCCACGGGTTATTTTTTTTCTTGCATAAAAAATATCAAAAAATACTATGATCTAAGAGTGTTATGTATTTCTCCAAAGATATACCCAAGAGCCTTTGGTCTAGCTGCAACGCTTGACCCCAAGAGTAATATTTATAATATTTATAATAATATTAAACTTACATGACTCAAGTTTAAGTGAGTCTGGTTGTAACACTGGACCTAAGAGCTTTGGATATGAGTTTGGCTGTAAGGTTGTGTCATAAAAGTGTGATAATTAAATAGATTAATTAAAAAAACCAATAGGAAGAAAAAAACTAATGAGGAAAAAAAATCTAAATTAACTGGGTTAACCCTTCAAACCAGGTTAACCCGTCAAACCTTAGATTCACATCATGAAAGTTTGATAACTAAATAGAAAAAAAATTTTGACGAGTTAACCCATAATTAACTGGGTTAATCTGTCAAGCTTGGGATACGTGTCATGAAAGTCTGATAATTAAATAAAAAGAAATTTAACATTAACAAACTAAACTAAATGAAAAAAATTCATTAAAAAAAAGCAAAAAAAATAAAATTCCAGGTTAACTCGTCAAATCAGGTTAACCTGTCAAACTCGGGATTCATTAACAAACTAAATTAAACAAAAAAATTTATTAAAAGGAAAAAAAAAGAAAAAAGCAAAAAAAAAACTCATAAAGGCATAAAAAACAAAAAAACAAAATGAATATATATATATATATATATATTATAATAATATATTATATAATAATAATAATAATAATAATTATTATTATTATTATTATTATTATATATAAGTATTATTAAAAGGCGTGGGGAAGCTACAGTGCTTTCCCCACGCCTTTTAGAGCATTCTACTAGTTACATGACCCGCGTGATGCCGCGGGTCAATTTGTTTTGCATAAAAAATATCAAAAAAAGCTAAAATTTAAAAGTGTTAGGTCTTTCTGCAAAGCTATACTCAAGAGTCTTGGGTTTGGCTGCAACGCATGACCTAAAAGTAATATTTATAATATTAATAATAACATTAAACTTGTATGATCCAATTTTAAGTGGGTTTGGCTGCAAAACCAAACCCAATAGCCTTGGATGTAAGTCTGGCTGCAAGGTCGTGTCATAAAAGTGTGATAATTAAATAGATTAATTAAAAAGAAAAAAACAAAGAAAAAAAACCAACAGAAAAAAAAAACTAATGAGAAAAAAGAAAAAAAAATCTGAATCAATTGGGTTAACTTGCCAAATCAAGTTAACCCGTCAAACCTGGGATTCGTGTCATGAAAATATGATAACTAAATAGAAAAAAGATTTAATATTAATGAACTTAATTTTTTTTAAAAAAAGATTAATTAAAAAGGAAAAAGCAAAGAGAAAAAAATACCTACAGGAAGGAAAAAAACTAATGAAGAAAAAAAAATCTGAATCAACTGGGTTAAACCATCAAACCTGGGATCCGTGTCATGAAAGTCTGATAATTAAACAGAAAAAATTTAATATTAAGAAACTATAGACAAAAAAAATAAACTAAAGGCATAAGCTTTTTCACCGTGGATTGCACCGTGCTATTCAAAGTAAAAGGCTTAAAAAGGAAAAGAAATAGGGGAAAAAAAATAAAGGCATACGCCACGGGTTCATTTTTTTTTTCTTGCATAAAAATATCAAAAAATGCTAAGATCTAAGAGTGTTAGGTTTTTCTACAAAGATATACCCAAAAGCCTTGGGTCTAACTGCAATGCTTGACCCAAGAATACTACTTATAATATTAATAATAACATTAAACTTACATGACTTAAGTTTAAGTGAGCCTGGCTGCAACACCGGATCCTAGAGCATTGGATGTGGGTCTCGCTATAAGGTTGTGTCATAAAAGTGTGATAATTAAATAGATTAATTAAAAAGAAAAAAACAAGGGAAAAAAACCAATAGAAAGAAAAAAACTAATAAAGAAAAAGAAAAAAATCTGAATTAACTAGGTTAACCCGTCAAGTCTGGGATACGTGTCATGAAAGTCTGATAATTAAATATAAAGAAATTTAACATTAACAAACTAAACTAATTGAAAAAAATTAATTAGAAAGAAAAAAAATCCGGGTTAACTCGTCAAACCAGACTAATACATCAAACCTGGGATCAAACAAAAAAATTCATTAAAAAAAATAAAAAAAATTAAAAAAAAACAATTTAGCATCTCATTTAATTTTTAGTATATAATATAATATAATATAATAATTATTATAATATAATATATTAAAGATGGGAAAGTGAAAGGCGTGGGAAAGCTACAGTAGTTTTCCCACGCCTTTTAGAATATTTCTTAATAATATTAATATTTCAGGGCTTTCTTAACATTTTGTAGATGGAGCGCATGCCAGTGAGGGTCCTTCTGCCTGAAGAGATGGCAAATATGCCAGTGAGGGTTGAATCGGTCATTTACTATTGTCTCAGAAATTAATAAACAGTTGGTAATTGATTATGATTCCTTTCCAGCAAAGATATATTGTTCATTATTCTTATTTTCCCAAGGGAGAAGGAAGTTATCTTTGAAGTTAATCTTGCTTCTCAATATTATTTATAATTTTAATCGGATATATTTGAGAGTGTGATTTTATTAAAATTTATGACAGAATACAATTTTTATAAAATATAAAATAATTATCTTATTTTTTTTTAAATTTGATTTATAGTGATTTAATTTATTTATGAAATTAAACTAAGATTTATGATTTGCAAAAATATGAATTCAGATGTATGTTACCAAGTGAAATTTGATGATTTATGGTGTGTTGGTTTCTGGAAAGTATTTTCCAAACTTTTCTGTGTTTGTTTGTCAATAGAAAAGTTGGTCAACGGAAAATATTTTCCGGTCAACGAAAAACACTTTTCAGTCAAAGAAAAATTTGGCTTGGTTTCTAGGAAAGTGTTTTTTTTTTTTTATTTTAGACGGAAACACTTTCCGAAAGTTGTGATAAATTTAGAAATATCATATTATTTGCTGATTATATCAAATTTGGTCTTCAAACTTTTGATTGCTATATATATTTTGTTTTGAATATTTGTTTTTCAATTTCATCCCTTAGAATTTATTTTTTATATTAACTTTGGTCCTAATTTTTATAATTGTTATTTGCTTTTTCCTTATTACTTTTTAATTGAAATTTTTTATCTATCAAATTTGGTCCTCATTCTTTTGATTATTGCTTATTTTATTTAAAATAATTTATGAAATATTTATTATTATTATTTTAATTTCTTCTTTTTTCAATTTTTTTATTTTTTAGATTTGATCTCTATTATTTTGATTATTATTTATTTTATTTGAGATAATTTATGAAATTATATTTTTTTTCAATTTCATTTTCATTAAACTTTTTAATTTATAAGATTTGTTCCTTATTATTTTAATAAACTTGAAAAAAAATAAAACATTAATAAGTTATTTTCCAGCTCATTTTTCATGGCATAACTAAACACTAGAAAGTGTTTTCCAATTTATTTTTCATTACACTACCAAATATCAAAAAATAATTTACATTCCAAAAGTAAACTACTTTCCAGCAAAAAAACGGGCCAATACTTTGAGAAATATTTTGATTTGTCTTTAAAGTGCTATTAAAAAAATGTTATTAAACATTTAGCCTTGATCAAATAAAGCTTTTAAGAGAGATTTATTGCTTAAATAGCTTGTTTTAACAAAAAGATTTTATCCCCAAAAGAATTATATTCAAGATTTATAGGAGTACTCATATCTTTGGAAAATGCAACATGTTATTATTTTATTGATTAATTTTTATTTATGAAATATTATATTTATGATAAAATATCTTAAATATTTCATTTTATTTTTTAACTTTTTATTGGCAAAGAAATAAATAAAGACCTATTTATTTTTATTATCATTTATTTTAAATTTATTTTATCTTTTTATGTAAAAATAAAATGAAAATGATATGCAACAAGTTTTTATTGTTAATTTTTTTTGGTTCATAGGGTTGACTGGACTTTCTGAAATTTCTTTTTCTACCATGGCTTGGAGGCTAGGAATTAGAGGGGAGAAGATGAAGATGAGTTATGGAAAAAAGAGAGAAATTAGGGGATTTGTTTTTCATAATTTGGTGATAAAGTTGTAACATTAAATTATAAGGACTTTTTAGTCATTAAATCAATTATAATAACAATAATAAATGGCTCAACAAATTTATAAAACAGAAAAAATAGCAGAAAATTCCAGATTTTAGAGGGGAAATTCAAAAAGTAAAATAGTAGAAAACAACCGTCCGGATAACAGATTATGGAAACATGGTACCGGATATGATTTAAAATATTTTTTTTATATTTTTAAAAATTATTTTTAATATTAATATATTAAAATCATATAAAAATATAAAAAATTTAATTTAAATTAAAAAATTAAAAAATTTTAAAAATATAGTTTCAATCCTAATTTCATACACAACCGAAGTCTATGTACTGACACTACTTTCTCAGATTCATTGTGCGTATCAACAGTATATAGGGAGAGGGAGGGACCCTCTGCTTTCAAGTTGTCTACAGGCTTGGCTTCAGCATGCCAAGTTTGACAGCAGTGGTTCGTGGAAGATGCTGCCAACTGCCAACTGCCATCAATCAATTAGTACAGTGAGGGAGGGACCCTCTGCTTTCAAGTTGAACGCATCTCATCATTCCAAAACGTTCACAACTTTCAGACCATTCTTCTCTCTCTTTTCCTCAATCTTTCTTCTTTGATTTCCCAAAGAAAACAAGAGAATATGGCAGCAGAGCTTTTTCTTACGTTTTCCATGGAGGCGACTTTGACAAGGGTCAGTTCCATAGCTGCTGAAGGGATCAGACTTGCCTGGGGATTGGAGGGACAGCTGCAAAAGCTCGAAGAGTCTTTGACCATGATCAAAGCTGTGCTCAAAGATGCAGCCAGAAGGCCCGTAACAGACGATTCTGCGAAGCTTTGGCTGGAGAAGCTACAAGATGTAGCTTACGATGCTGAAGACGTTCTAGACGAGTTTGCTTATGAGATTCTCCGAAAAGACCAAAAGAAGGGAAAGGTACGTGACTGCTTTTCACTGCACAACCCTGTTGCATTCCGTTTGAATATGGGTCAAAAAGTTAAGGAGATCAATGGATCACTGGATGGGATTCAGAAACTTGCAACTCGCTTTGGGCTGGGAATTACATCTCAACATGTAGAGAGTGCTCCTGAAGTTATCCGGGATATAGACCGAGAGACAGATTCCTTGCTTGAAAGCTCAGAAGTTGTAGTAGGAAGGGAGGATGATGTCTCTAAAGTTATGAAATTGCTGATTGGCTCGATCGGTCAACAAGTTTTGTCTGTTGTCCCTATTGTTGGGATGGCAGGTCTTGGAAAGACTACCATAGCAAAGAAAATTTGTCAATTAGCGAGGGAGAAAAAACATTTTGATGTGACTCTATGGGTTTGTGTCTCTTATGATTTCAGTAAAAGGAGGATATTAGGAGAGATGTTGCAAAAGATTGATAAATCTACTGGTGGGTTGAGCAATCTAGATGCAATTCTTGAAAAACTTCAGCAAGAGCTAGAAAAGAAAACACTTCTTCTTGTTCTTGATGATGTGTGGAATGAAGACTATGATAAGTGGGCTGGTTTGAAGGAGGGATTGTTAAAAATTAACAGCAGGAATGGGAATGCTGTTGTTATTACAACCCGCAGTAAGAAAGTAGCAGACATGATGGAGACTTCTCCTGGGATTCAGCACGAGCCAGGGAGACTATCAGCTGATCAATGTTGGTCCATTATCAATCAAAAGGTGAGCAGGGGTGGACGAGAAACAATACCTTCAGACTTCGAGTCTATTGGAAAAGAGATTGCAAAGAAATGTGGAGGTGTTCCATTACTTGCTAAAGTTTTGGGAGGAACTCTTCACGGAAAGCAGGCACAACAGTGGCAGTCAATTCTAAACAGTAGAATTTGGGATTCTCAGGATGGAAATAAAGCTTTGCGCATATTGAGATTAAGTTTTGATTACTTGTCATCACCAACATTGAAAAAATGTTTTGCATACTGTTCCATTTTTCCTAAAGATTTTGAAATTGAAAGGGAAGAGCTAATTCAACTTTGGATGGCTGAAGGTTTTCTCAGGCCATCAAATGGAAGGATGGAAGATGAAGGCAACAAGTGTTTCAATGACTTGCTTGCAAATTCCTTTTTCCAAGATGTTGAAAGGAATGGGTATGAGATCATAACAAGTTGCAAGATGCATGATCTTGTGCATGATCTTGCATTGCAGGTCTCAAAATCAGAAGTG
>Ga0325411_1002780_pt1 | contig 19729 bp, 10 predicted proteins | sample PopdelMetagenome_13_FD_206181 | JGI IMG/M metagenome (GOLD analysis project Ga0325411, IMG submission 206181) | Populus deltoides microbial communities from Bellville, Georgia, United States - Xylem-PdIQD-R4 | ecosystem: Host-associated > Plants > Phyllosphere > Stem > Wood/Secondary xylem...
ATTTTGACTATTTTCATAAAAACAGAGTCAAGTTTGAATTGCTTATGAGTTTCTCACCAGATCCAATACTTCTTTTTTTCTTTTCTCGTAGTATTCTTGCTTTGTTCCTCTCCAATTCTGCTGCCTGCTTTAACCTTTTTCCTTATTCGATATTGTTAGAAAAATATTCGATTAGATAATTCTAAATACACCTTGTAATATCACTAAACAAGATTGTAATTAACCTTAAATTAACCCCGAACAAAACTCTTGGCTAGTTACAATCTCATTTAGTAGTCTTTCAAGGTGTGATTGAAATCGTCTTGTTAGAATTTTCCTAACAGTATTGAACGTGTAAAAAACAAAGCACCTGTGTTCCTGATAACTCTTTTTTTCTTTCTTTTCTTCATTCATTTCTCTTTTTTGCCATGATAACTTATCTAGTCTCTCTTTCTCTCTCTTTGGATATTGAATCTCACCTTTTAACTATTTGATTTTCATAAAATTTTAGGTTAATTTATGTATTTATTAATTAATTTGAATAAAATATGATTTTTAAAAAACTACTATTCCATTTTATTTTTAATTATATTTAAAATAAGTTATTGTTCTAATATTTAGATTGTTCTATCTCTACAAAACTTTCGGAGAACTGTGTTAGAATAGTAGAAAAACCTTTAACAAGAATCAGAGTTGCAATGCTCGTTTTTTCGTAACTGTGGTAATTATGATTTTGTAGCCGTAAGTCATCCAAAGGATATAATGGTAGTAACCAGGGATGTCAATAGAAGTGGAAGATGCATCATCTTTATAGATATTTCCTGACCTCTGTATTCATCTTCATGTAGACCACAAATAAATTTTATCACAATACTGGCCTCTGTTAGTGCTCGAGGTCAATCTTTATTGAATAAAACATATAAATCGTCAAAAATAACTTTTATTTATCGAACAAAGTCAATGGAAATAATATTAGAAAAGAAATACACATTATTTTAGATATATATCTGAAAATTATAGATACAATATATAGAAATATAGATGTAAAAGTCCATCAAGTGAAAAGATATCAAAATAAATTCAATATATAGAAATATTTTACATGGTATTAACCTGTGAACACCTTGCTCTGTGAACATCTCTTCCTCTTTTTTACATAATCACTGAAGCCAATATTTAGTTTTTATATTACGAGAAATGAAAATCAAAGATATCTTAACAAGGGCCAGATTACTATAAACGTTGGGCGCAAAACTAAACCCACGCTAAACTTTAAAGATTTGATTTAATTGTTCAAACAATCAAGGGGTTTGCCTTCCAGTGAAGTTGGATTCGCCCATCAAGAAAATAAATGGAAACTTCAAATTGTAATCGCCACATATTAAAAAAAGAAAAGATTTTGACTCGTGGAGTCCGCTGTAGAAGACAGGGGAATCGGAGGAGGGGTTCGAATAATGACTACCGCTAGCCAGCCAGGACGAGGCGAGCGAGGAGAAAGGTCGGATGTGTTGGTATCTAGGGAAAAAGAGGCTGCTGTAAAGGGTTGCAAAAATGAACAAAGAAGGCACCAACAAAACACTATGTCAATTCGATCACCTTTTTTCACCTCTCCCCCCACACAGAAACACGCTGGAGCGGGTTTCATGGTTTTGATCAGAGATCGTTTGCTTTGATATTCCACTCAGATGATGAAAGGTGAGTGTGCGGTAGTGGGCGCAAGGCTAATTCTCTCCGTCACTTTCAACCTTTTCAATTTTGAAGCGACCCCACTCCCCCCCTTTTCATACATTGACACGTAGATGCATATTGAGACTGCTCGAAACTGTAGTTGAAAATCGAATTTGTCACGCAACCTTCTCATCCTCGAAATTTAAGCCGAAATTAGATTCGAAGATATAATTAATTTAATATATAAAAAAATTAAATAATTACATGAGATATTAAAATATAATTTATATAATTTTTTAACATATTTTTTTAAGATATAATTCATATAATTCTTTAATATATCTTCTCAACTAAAAACATTTTAAACTTGAAATTTATAAAAATTCATATTATTTTATATTTAATTTTTTTTAAATAAAATAAAATAATAGATTAATATTAGTGATTATTTATTTAACAAGGACCTGATAACACGTGAGAAAATCATATTAATCTAAAAATTTAATTTATTAGATGATATCTTAAAAATAATTTTATAGTATTGTTTAATAATATTTAATTAAATTGAGTTTTTTTAATAATTTTAAAGTGTGATGTTAAAAATTATTCAATGTATTTAAGAAAAAGAAGATTATTTTTTTCACAAATGAACCAATGATCAGTCTGCTCGATCTCGAGGTGTGAAAATTGATTTTCTTCATGATTTCGGAACTGATCAAGCGAACCCATTTGCATTATTTGCAAAAGTTTATTACTCTCACTCATATTTAATTATTAGGTCAACTTATCTTTGTTTAATCACTTTGGGACACAATAATCTTCACTTTATGAAAAGTTAAGGTAGTTGTTGATGGAAATAGAAAGTTGACCCTCCCTTTTCTGAGGACAGGTGCACTGCACGGCTTGAGAGATGGTAAACAAATATATATATATTTATTATATCCATAAAAATAAAATAAAAAGTCTACATAATTAAAAGACGCTCACTGTGAAGTGCAAACCATAAATAAAACACAGTACGTATAACCCACAAGTACTATTCTATTCTCCTTCGGATCACTAGATATCTCTGTGATGAAAATGGAATTGTAGGTATTTTTTAAAATATTTTTTTTAAAAAGGATATATTTTTATTTTTTAAAAATTAATTTTAATATTAGCACATCAAAATATTTTAAAAAATATTAAATTAAAATAAAATAAAATTAATTTCTTTCAGAAACATTTTTAACACCACCAAGATTTTATCTCTGTTAAGGAACTCGACCGAAGCAGCTGGTGGGTTTTATTGCCTAGTCTCATCGTATATTATAACCCAAACATTCGACTCGAGTCAAGCTGGTGATCTAACTCATCACCGAGTCAACTTACTATCAGCACTTTTTTGAAAACTCAATGACTCCCTTCTCACTCTTTACGGGAAAAAAAAACCCCACCATGGCACCCAACAATTACACGTAAGCAGACAGTGACGTTGACTGTCACTGTTGGTCCACTCAAACTTAAGTGGACACAGCATCTCTTTCTATCTCCGCGTAGCTAGCTAGCTAGCTTGATGTTATCAAACAAACACACATACTCTCTTCCTCCTCCGATAAACACAGAAACAGAAAGATATTTAGATATATAGAATCTATGCTCCCCACCCCTCTCTTTCTCTTACTGGGCTCCACTTCTCCCCTCCACCTCCACCACCTCGGTACCTTCTCCACCACCAACATCATCATCGTCGTCATCATCATCATACCATCATATTTAAGTTTTTAACACCCTTTACCAAAACACCGAACTTATTCTTTCTCATTTCTTTCTTTATAAGCCAACTTTCTTTATCTTTCTCTTCTAATCTATAGAAAATACACAAAACAACACAAAACAAATATATATATATATATATAATAGTCGAAACAATTTTTCTTTACCTTGTAACTTTTTCTTACAGATTTTACCGGCCATGCCGACGCCGGTAACTACAGCAAGGCAATGCTTGACTGAAGAAGCAGCTCACGCTCTCGACGAGGCAGTGAACGTCGCACGCCGAAGAGGACATGGCCAGACCACGTCGCTTCATGCCGTCTCGGCTCTGTTATCACTCCCTTCGTCACCTCTACGCGAAGCGTGTGCGCGTGCGAGGAACTCTGCGTACTCACCGCGACTCCAATTCAAAGCGCTCGAGCTCTGCCTCGGGGTGTCACTCGACCGAGTGCCGACGAGTCAACTTGGTGATGACTCACCTCCTGTTTCGAACTCGCTCATGGCTGCTATTAAGCGTTCGCAAGCGAACCAGAGGAGACAGCCGGAGAATTTCAATTTGTATCATCAAATTCAACAGCAGCAGCAATCGTCTTCTTCGATTTCGTGTATTAAAGTGGAGCTTCAGAACCTGATTCTATCGATTTTGGATGATCCGGTTGTGAGCCGGGTTTTCGGTGAAGCGGGATTTCGGAGCTCGGAAATCAAGTTGGCTATTGTTAGACCGTTGCCTCAGGTTTTTAAATTCCCAGCCTCACGTTTCAAAGGCCCGCCCTTGTTTTTATGCAATATATTATCAAGTGAGGATCCGGATTCGTTATACTCGTGTCCGGGTCGGAGCGGTGTTTTTAGTTTTCCATTTTCGGGCGGGTCGTTCCTTAATAATAACAACAACAGTCATAGTACTACTAATAGGGATGTTAATTGTCGGAGGATTGGTGAGGTTTTAGCGAGCAGCAGAGGGAGGAATCCTCTGCTTGTAGGTTCAAGTGCTTACGATACACTTGCAATTTTTAGTGAGATAGTAGAGAAAAGAAAAGAAAATATCTTGCCTGTGGAGTTACGTGGGTTAAGTGTTATTTGCATTGAAAGCTATGTTGACAAGTTTATTACAAGTGAGGATTTTGATAAAAAGAGAGTGGATTTGAGGTTTGAGGAGTTGGGTCAGTTTGCGGAGAGGCATTTGGGACCTGGGTTGCTGGTGAATTTTGGTGACTTGAAGGCATTTGTTAGTGACGACAGTGATAATAATGGCTTGGGTGATGCAGCTAGTTATGTTATTGAGAAACTGACCAAGCTGTTGCAGTTATATGGAGGGAGGGTGTGGCTTATCGGTGCGGCGAGTTATGAGAACTATTCCAAGTTTGTTGGAAGATTTCCTTCCACTGAAAAGGATTGGGATTTGCAGCTCTTGCCTATCACTTCTCTCCCGACTTCTTCCATGGCTGAATCTTACCCCAGGTCAAGGTAAAGTGGTGTTTCTTGCATTTTGGTACTCTGGTGTTTTTTTTTAGTTTTTATAGACATGCATGCATGCTTGCAAGTCTTTTTTAAAAAAAAAAAAATTGGTTTTTGAATTTAAATAGACAGTTTTTCTTTTCTAATGAAAATTTTTAAAAAAACGTGTTTATTTATTTAAAAGAAGAAGAATTTTTCCACCGGAAAAATAAACAATACATCATGATTACAACTATTTTTCATAAAAAAAAAAATCTTAATATTTTGTATTTAAGATAACTTAACCGTAGAATGTTAATTTTATTTTATTCAAATTTAAAACCATCACAAAAAAGTTATATTGTTAACTCAAAATATAAAGTCTTTATATTAGATTTATATAATTTGAAGTATGTACATAGCGATTTATTTAATTCAGTCTCTCGTTTGGGTGAAATCTCTAATAATAGTTCATCCCGAAGGTCTTGTATTTTAAAAAACCCAAAAAAAACCCATCATTTTTAAGTCCTTTGTGTGAGAGCATGTGGACCTTCCTTATGTAGGCCGTATGCATGTGTATATGTTTCATTCTAACCTTCAATCATTTCTTGCCTACTATTCTCACATTTTCATGTTTTTCCTGCTGTAATTGCAGCTTGATGGAGTCTTTTGTTCCATTTGGCGGGTTCTTCTCCACACCTTCTGACTTGAATGGCCCTTTAAATGCCCCATACCAATGTATACCCCTTTGTCATTTATGCAATGAGAAGTGCAAACAAGAAATACTTTCTGTTTCAAAGGGAGGGTTTGTCGGCTCAGTAGCAGACCATTACCAATCTAGCTTACCTTCTTGGCTGCAGATGGCTGAAATCGGCACTAACAAGGGAGTGGATGCGAAGGTGTGTATCGTTTTTATCTTCCAAATATGATACGCTTCCTTACTTGAACTGGAGTTGACTGTAATGTGGTTCAAGTGTTTAAATGTAATATATTGTGGCTGTACACCTCTGAATAGCTACAAGGCACATCATATTTAGTTAACCTTACTCTCGTTTGGCCTTATTGGAAATAGAATTTATGCATCAACATAATGTCTATAATTTCAACAGGTATGATCTGATCTCAGGGGGCCTAATAATTGTAAGCCCAACTTCCTTGTTAGGAACCATAAACTTAACTAATTCTATGCTTTCGGTGCAAGTTTATGGTATACTTCATACGGTACTTTGTGTTTTGGACAAGAACTGGCTAGTAATTCTTTCTTGCAGGACAAATGGAGGGGATATTGTCATAGCACATTTGATTTAACACACTGCATTAAATTATGATGAATTTTTTCCATGTCCATGTAAACACCAGTTTGTACCTTTTCAGTGCAGACCAGAGATGATGGAACGGTATTGAGTGCCAAAGTTGCAGGTCTGCAAAGGAAATGGGACAATATATGTCAGCGTCTTCATCACACCCAGCCACCTGGGTTAAACACTTACCTCCCTCAGTTTCCAACTGTTGCGGGCTTTCAGCTGGTTGAAGACAAAAAGGAAAATGCTGAAAATCCTAGAAGCAAAAATACAAGTGCACTGCCAAATGGAAGCAGATGCGTGAATGTAAATTCATGCATTCCCTCTGACATACAAAAGACACAGAGAAAGCAATTAGGTTTTCCTCTTCCTATTGTTTCTGAGGCTAAGAGTGATTGTATTCTATCCAAGCAACGGGAAAAACCTTCAAAAGAAGAAGATCTTGAGTCTGGTGGCCTCAGTTCTCCACTTAATTTCTCCAATTCGAGCATGGTTGATGGCAGTCAAGCATCTCCAACATCCATGACTTCTGTGACCACAGATTTGGGCTTGAGATTAAGTTCCGTCCCTACTAGTAATGAACTGAAGAAAACTGTAAATCAAAACCACATGGAGCTTCCACGGGACCGATCAGGTTCCTTTTCAGCAAATGTTGATGTTGTGCATGGGAGTATGTCTGACCATTGGGCTCCATCATCATCATCATCTTCTTCTCCTGACTACGGCGGGCAGTTTGATCTCAGCAATGCCAAGATGCTCTTTAGAGCTGTCGTTGAAAGAGTTGGCTGGCAAGAGGAAGCTATACGCGTTATTAGCCAAACAATAGCTCGCTGCAAGGCAAGAAATGAGAAACGACAGGGGGCAAGTCTCAGAGGGGATATATGGTTCAGTTTCTGTGGACCTGATAGGCGCGGGAAAAAGAAAATTGCTTCTGCCCTTGCAGAAATCATATATGGAAGCAGGGAGAACTTTATTTCTGCAGATTTAAGTGCTCAAGATGGGATGATCCATACCCACATGGTCTTTGACCACCTAGAGGTGAATGGCTACACTGTCAAGTTAAGGGGGAAGACTGTGGTTGATTTTGTTGCCGGGGAGCTGTGCAAGAAACCCTTGTCTATTGTGTTTCTTGAAAATATAGACAAGGCTGATGTGCAGGCTCAAAAGAGCTTGTCACATGCTATTCGGACTGGTAAATTTGCAGATTCTCATGGGAGAGAAATTGGAATCAGCAATGCAATATTCGTGACAACTTCAACATTGACGGAGGATAAAGTTTGCTCTTCTAGTAATGAGTTCTCCACCTATTCCGAGGAGAGAATATCAAGAGTCAGGGACTGGCCAGTGAAGATATTAATTGAACAAGCTCTTGATGACGAAGTAGGCAAAATGGTTGCTCCATTCACACTGAGAAAAGGCGTCTCTGGTTCTATCTTTTTGAATAAAAGAAAGCTGGTTGGGGCAAATCAAAATCTAGACAGACAAGAAATCAAAGAGATGGTGAAACGAGCTCATAAGACGTCAGCTAGGAATCTAGATCTGAACCTTCCTGCAGAAGAGAATGATGTGCTAGACACTGACGATGGAAGCTCTGATAATGATCATGCATCTGACAACTCCAAGGCTTGGTTGCAAGATTTTCATGAAAAAATTGACGCAAGAGTGTTTTTCAAGCCTTTTGATTTTGATGCTCTTGCTGAAAGAATATTGAATGAACTTAATGGGTGCTTCCACAATATTGTAGGTTCGGAATGCTTGCTAGATATTGATCCAAAAGTCACGGAGCAGTTACTCGCAGCTGCGTATTTATCTGATCGGAAGAGAGTGGTTGAGGATTGGGTGGAGCAAGTTCTTGGTTGGGGATTTGTTGAAGTTTTGAGAAGGTACAAACTGAAAGCAAATTCCATTGTGAAACTTGTTGCCTGCAAGGGCTTGTTTGTAGAAGAGCGCATGTCAGGAGATCACCTTCCAACAAAAATTATAATCAGCTGATGCCTTCAAAAAGGGCAATTCCTGTGTTTTTTAATGTGTAATTTAGCATTTAGGATCAAGTAGCTCTTGCTTATCCTCTTAATCCCATCAATTCTAGCGGGTTTTGCAGGATAGGTACGTGTAATTGTGTATTAATTATAATCTGCATGTAGTGCTTTGGTGATGTGTCACCTGCTTGTTAAATACATAGTTATATGTCTTCATTGCTTTGATTCCTGCAGCTGATGTACAATATTTTTTATTTCCGACTAGGTTTGTGGTATCCTAGCAGATACTAACCTACATAGGAACTTTTTGTTCAAGATTCTTGAATGCAACTTCCATTGTGTAAATGTGTCGGCTTGCTGTTTCAAGACAAAAAGGACAGAATATTGGGAAAAAAATCTGTTTAATAGCAGAGAGACAGGGAGGGAGGGACGAGAACGAAAACTAAATTTCACCTGTCTTCGAGTCAGAAATTGAGCCAATTTAGGTATCTCCAAAAAAAAAAAAGTAGAAGAGGGACATGTTCTAGAGATACGAGATGAAATGTCCGCGCGCTGTCATGAATTTATAAAACAAATGCATTTAATAGTTTTATAATTGTGAACTAGCGCTAGATAAGTAATAGAAATTAAAGGTATGATGGAACAAATATTTCATGACGAAAAAAATAAATTGTGTTAGTGATCCAAAACTTAGAGACTGAACAAAATGATTTGTAGTAATTTACAGTATTTTGTGAGGAAAGATACAGTGCTTTCACTACATGATTTAGCTTTTCAGTTAATAAAAAGAAAAAAAAATTACAAAGCTAAATTCTCTACCAACTTAATATTAAAAAAAAAACCAACAAAGATAATTTTGGAATGAAAAAAACCCATGAGAAAAAATGTTGTAGCAATTGACAATGTTTTGTGAAGAAAACTATAACGTTTTTTCCAATAAAATAAAAAACCATTTAGAGAAATATTGTAGCAATCCACAGTGTTTTGTGAGAAAAACTACAACGCTTTCCTCATATGATTTAGTTTTATTGTAATTATAATTCTTAACCAACTTAATATTAAAAAAAAATCGACAAAGATAATTTTGGAAAAAATAATAAAAAATCACATGGAAAAAAACTGCAACAATTCACAGTATTTTAAAGAAAAAATTATAAAGTTAAATTCTTAATCAGCTCAATATTAAAAAAAATCGACAGAGTCAATTTTAGAAAAAAAAATAACAAAACAAAAACCAAAAAAAAAATTCATGTTGGAAACACTGTAGCAATTCACAGTGTTTTGTGATGAAAGCTACAGTGCTTCCCCACATGATTTAGCTTTATTTGTAATGATTTGTAATTATAATTCATAAATAATTTAATATTAAAAGAATAAAATTAAAAAGGATAATTTGAAAAAAATTATAAAAAAAACCAGGTGGGAAAAAACACTATAGCAATGAACAGTAATTTTCAAAAAAAGTTACAGTGCTTTCCTCACATATTGTAACTGTAATTTTTAACCAGCTCAATATTAAAAAATAAAATAAAAAAATAATAATTTTGAAGAAAAAAACCATGCGGAGAAATACTGTAGCAATCAACAATGTTTTAAAGAAAAAAATTACAAAACTAAATTCTCAATCAGCTCAATATTAAAAAAAAATTGACAAATATAATTTTGAAAAATAAAGAAATAAAATAGAAAAACTAAGTGGAAAAACATCACAGTATTTAAAAAAATTACAAAGCAAAAATTTTAACCAGGTCAATATTTAAAAGGTAAAATCAACAAAAATAATTTTGGAAAAAAAATAAATGAAAAAAAAAAAAATAAGAAAGTTGAAAAAAAACAAAAAAAGAGGGGAAAAATTAAAAAAAAAATCATTATAAATTACTATTGTAACTCACAATGTTTTGTGTATGGAATAATAATGAATTTCCCACATAATTTAGAATATGTTGTAATAAATAATTTTTTTTTTCAAAACTAGCCAAAAAAGCAATTTTATCGTTGTGATCCACTCGTGAGAGGAGATGAGCGCCGAACACACATTGTCTACGCTAATCTTTCTTGCCCAAGGTGTGTCCCAATCCTGACACACCTAGGAGTGGTTCCAAGCCCGGATCTGCTTCTTTTTTCCTCTATCTATTCCAATTTCTTTTACACGTGTATATTTTTTAAATTTCCCTTATATTTTTTTTATTATAAAACTTTATTTATCCGCCAGTCAAGAAAATTTAATAAAATTAACTAACTAAAGTAGGTTATGAATTTTTCCTAATATATATCAATAAAAAAAATGAATTAACCAAAGTAAATTACAATGTATTAGATAAAATATTTTTTTATAAAGTTACATTGAAAAATAATAAATAAATAAATAAATTATGAAATGAAGAATGTTTTTCAAAATTTAAATAAAAACTTAAGTAATTATAGAATTAAGAATTTATTTTTAGCATAATGTGAATTGAAAAGAATATTATTATTAAGAAATTATTAAATAATTAACATGCATAATTATTAAATGAAAAAAGAACTATTGTTTTAAAAAAATAATTAACATGGATAACTCCTGAATGGCCTTAAGGAACCCGTCACCACTGTTTTATATTTGATGATGGTGTAGAAATTTAAGTATTTAGAAAATAAGTTTTTGGGTTGAATAAGTTATTTAATTGATTCTAATAATTTTATTTATAATTTTTAATAAAGGTGATTGGTAGTTTATATTTAATGATTAATAGATCAAGATAGATTATGGTTAGTATCTACAAAAAAAAATTATTTTTGATAAAAATAAAAACTTTTTAATATTTAAATAAATATCTTTTTAAATAAAAATAATAATAATATTCTAGAGATAGATGCTCTTAATACACACACACACAGAGTAAAGAATAAAAATTATGAACTTTTATTTTGAAAATTTCAAAATATAATTATAGTCCAGGAATCTTGTCATTTTGTGTAGATAAAAAACTAAAGTGTAATTTTATTTTTATAATATTTTGAGTTGTATTACATTTATTTTATCCGGCTAAAAAATGATGACATGGCTAATCATGAAAGACTTCAATATACTTAATAGTTTTGGTGGAGTATAAACTTGATAAATTAAACTTATTTTTTAAAAAATAATTCATTTATAATTTTATATAAAAATATTCTTAAGACTTGACATATTGTCCAATCCAATCGTAGCTAGGTCTATCTAGCGCCAGATCCATAACGTCAGGGCTTGGCACACCGCCAACCAAAGCGTAATATGCTGACGCATACCAGCTCAATAAACCAAAAATTTCAAAAACATTATATTTATATATTTTTTTCTTAATTAGGTATTTTTTATAAAAATATACCAATAAAATCTTATTTTATCGACATCCTAAATCGCATGCTAGCATCAACCACTGCTTACTTGCCTGCAGTTTAGAGCCACTTTTTAGAGATTGACATTCAAATACTCACAAGAATACCTGTTAACCGATCCAATAAAAAAGGAACAACAAATTAAACCCATGGGCTTGAAAGTCCGGAGTCCAAATTCTAATAATACGGCCCAATAGAACAAAACGTCTAGATAGTCCATTTTCACCAAAACCAGCCCGAAGTGAAAAAAGAAATCCTGGCCTGCCAAAACTCACACAAACCCAAAAGACATAAAAACCTCCTCTTTCTCATTCTTCTGTCTTCGGTCTCAGCCTCGGTCTCGATGCAAAAGACGACTACAACAACAGCCTTTACCATCAGTACTCTCCTGTACTGACACTAACCTACCAAATCACCCTGTCCATCAACAATAACCAAATTAACATCATTAATTAACTTATGTATGGCTTCCATACTCACAAGCCCTCGCACTGTAGAAGAGATCTTCAAAGATTACAGCGCTCGTCGCTCTGCCCTCGTTCGTGCTCTCACTATCGGTATCCCGATTTCAAATCCCTAAATTTCTTAATTCATTAAATTGATGTTCTTCGCATGCATGTGTATATTGTGGGTTTCTTTTTACTTGTGCTGATGTTGTTGCTGTTGTTGTCTGTCAGAAGCCGATGAAGTTTACATTCAATGCGATCCAGGTTTGTTTCTCACTTTCTCTTTTAAGCTCAACGTTGACCTAACAAACAAAACAAAATAAATTCAATAATCTTTTAGTTTCCTTTCCTTTTAGGATTCTACTGTTGTTGTTATTAATCTTTTCATTATTTGTGATTTTTTCTTGGATTTTTCATTAATGTTTGTTTTAACCAACGGAAATTGACCTTGTAAAATGGATTTTAGAAAAAGAAAATCTGTGCTTGTATGGACATCCAACTGAGTCCTGGGAGGTGACTCTGCCAGCTGAGGAAGTTCCCCCGGAGCTCCCTGAGCCTGCTTTGGGCATTAATTTTGCCAGGGATGGGATGAGTCGTAAAGATTGGCTTTCTCTTGTGGCTGTCCATAGTGACTGCTGGTTGCTTTCCATGGCATTCTACTTTGGTGCACGACTTAATCGCAACGACAGGCACGTTGTTCATTCTAATTTTGTTTGTTGATTCCTGCTTACATTTGTTCACAAATAGGTGGTGGAATCTTAGGTTCTTAATGCTCTGCATTTCAGAGGTTCCATTTGTACTTGCACTGATTTTCATGTGATGCCAATTGCTTTATTTGTCAACTTAACTTGGTATTCTAATTCATGAATTCTGTTTTGTATAATTTATGTGAAAAAGTCAACTATTCATAGTTGCCAAGAATTTTTTGGGCAAGGGTATAAAAGAAACAAAATTATGGGAAGCTAATATTTTTTAAGACATGAAATGGTGTGAAGAAATATTGTGTTACACTCCATGAACACTTAAACGGTGCTTGTGAGAGGTTTTTAAGAAAACTCAGTCAAAGGAAATATTCTGTTACGCTACATGATTGGTGCTTTTGAGAGGATGGCAAGAACTTTTCATTTGCTGAAAGTTATATTTCTAAATAAATAAAATGCGCAATCATTCTGGACTTCACAGACATCTCAGCTAGCTCAGTAGCATTGCTGTGTAATGTTGCTTTTTATCGGAATTCAACAACTTTTTACAGTTAGGTGAAAAGACAACATTTTGAACCTGTTAATGCATTTTGAGCACATAGAGTAGTTTGAATGATAGCTTTCTTAAGTTCATGAACATTGTTATCATATTTAAAATAGAAATTGCAGTTTTAGACATAGCAGGAAAAAGTAATATTCATGTGGTTAACTAAAATCACCTTATCTATAAGGCATGCTTCCCGTGTTTATGTTGTTAAGAGGAATGTAATTGATGAAAAGTTGACTTGATAGGATAAAGTAAACGTGTTTGTAAATGTAAAGAGACAAATATTTCTCATTTCACTTGTTTTCCCTCATTAATCTTCAACAAACAAGATTGCTATTGAATTGGTCTATGCTGTTTTTCTTTTGTGTGTGAGCTTGTTCACGTACCCCAAGACTGTATCTTCTCGAGTTTTCTGCATTTTTTCTTTTTGAATTGGCATATGGTTGAGGATTTTTCTATGTTGATGTAGAAGAAAAAAGACATTTGGTTAGTTAGGGTAACAATACATTGTGCTTGTTGAAATAAAACTGGCCCCTACAGCGACATAAAAAAAACTAACTAAATGAAGCAAAATGATATTTGAATTATTTGAATATTGAGAATTAATTCCTTTTTCTAAAGACAGTCCTGTTGTTTAACTACTTAATTTGTTTTCTTGTCTTCACTGAAGGTTTGTCGCATTGTGAAACCTCCTGTAGTTATATGTGTCGTGGTAGAATAGTTGCCTTGTGGAATATTGATGTGAAGTGAATTTGAGGAAGGATGTAGGTCCTGTATCAACTTTCCCAGTATATTCGTCCCTTACATTATGATACTAGATCTCTGGTAGATATTGCTTTCTCTCACCACTCTGTTTGTTGTTTTAGTTGCATTGGTCAATTAAGAATGGTAGAATGGTGATGTGGCACACCATGCCACTAACTTGTAGTTTTGAGAAAAGTATCTTCTAAGAAATATGTTTTGCTTTGTGCACAAGTTATAAAAATGACAATGTCTTACACTCCATGGAAGACTGGTGAAGTATCGTCCATCATCAGTCACACTTGCATACTTCGTGACGCAATGTATAACATAGATAGAAACCAAGTTTCTCAACAAGTAAACCTCCAAGGTTATAGCCCTATACTATAGAGAAATTAATAGAGAAAAACTCTAATATATTCTGATAAGTTTTTAATTCAATCATCTAAAAAAAAAATATCACACCAATTGTTTATATAGAGGTAAAAACTGGTCTAACCAAAAGAATCTAAAGCTAAGTTGGAAAAACAATAAGAATCTGAAATCAACTAGGAAAATAATTAAAACAACAAAAACAATAACTTCATCGCCTAATTTGAGGGCCATCCCGACCTCGGCTAGCTGACCCCTATAGAACCGTGCTCTTGAATCTCTTGATCAAATTTGAGCTTGGTCCGATGATCATATCTAAAGTTATGGTTGTTTTTGTCAGATATTGTGTTTGATGTGTTCTTCATAGGCTTTGCCTTGTTTATCTGGTCTATAAACTCATCCGCAACATGTTCCACATCATTCGGTATGGAATTAATCTTAATTGCTTGAGAGGGAATTTTGACCTTTCGAGTTTGCAGCTTCTTGTTTTCATATTTTGGTATCAAAGTTAGCAGTTTTGCCATTATGGTGAAGCACTTAGGTGTAATATTTCCTTCTTTTTATCCTTGATTTTTTTTTAATGAAACACCAGAGAGAATGAGCTGGGCTTCTAATGTCTTCAACAGCATTGCTTGTTAGTTTGTTAATTAAGTGTATCTTCTTTTTAATATTTGTGCTTGGGAATGGTCAGAAGTTTGTTGGATTGTGCCTGACTGTACTATGGCCCAAATGAATTAGAATGCTACTCTGGTCTTTGGGACCTGCCTGGGATTTAGATATGAATATGATCGCAGGCATACATGGCACAAAGTGAACAACAGATTTAAATCAGGTTGCACCTGTCTTATCTTTTCCATGTTCAAGTTTACCTCTTTGTTAGAATGGCGATATCTTGGGTTCTTGACCTGCATAGGATGTAAATACCATCATAGAAATATCTGCAATAAAGTGAACTTAAAACTGGACAATTTGGATCTCCTTGGGAGTGCACATTTATCCGCAATGCAATTGTTTTATGATCCCCCGGATGTTTATGATAACCCAGATCTTGGGTTCTGCTTGCTGGAATTTCCATCCACTACTAGAATAGCATGTGGCTAGTAGTTTTGAATAATCTTATTAGCCGAATACTGTATAATGAGGACCTTGTGATAGAGCTTTTAGATGTTTTCTACATGGACTTGTGTTAACTATTATCAATTGATAATCTTGCGTTCCTGTTCTCTTCATGCACCTGTCTCAATTTGTTTTGCACAAGTTGTCCAACACTAAATACTTAATGTTTCTGATATGATTTCCTTTTCCTTGCTGTGTGCTTATGTATTGAACCTTTGATTTCAATGTTGACATTTCACAGTAGCATTATTTAGTGGTTATGTGCTTTTCCCCCCTCAGGAAGCGACTGTTTGGCATGATAAATGATCTGCCCACCCTCTTTGAAATTGTAACTGGGAGGAAACCAGCAGAAGACAAACCTAGTGCGGAAAGTGGCAGCAAATCCAGGAATAACACAAAGGTGAAAATGTTTTGTCCCTAATTATCAAATTTAAACTCATAAATGCATTTGTTTTGTTTGACTAGTTTTGGATCTTTAACCTACCTATTATATTGCAGAGATCAATAGATGGACAGGCGAGAAGTAATTCCAAGTTAAGTTATGTGGAGGATGAAGATGAGCATGGAGACACCATTTGTGGGAGCTGTGCAGGGAACTACAATGCCGATGAGTTTTGGATTGGTTGTGACATCTGTGAACGATGGTACCACGGAAAATGTGTGAAGATAACACCTGCAAAAGCAGAAAGTATCAAGCAGTACAAATGCCCTTCTTGCAGCACAAAGAAGTCCAGGCACTAACAGACAGCAACGCATTTGAGGGATCGACCTCATTATTGCTCACTGATGTTGTTCCAAAGCACGTTTTTTCTTTTATTGCTTAAAAAAAAGGTGTTAAGGTTCCATCTGGGGATCACAGTGCTTATCTAAGTGAATGTTATAACTTTGGGGTCTTCACACCGATAGATTCTTGTCTTAGATTTTGGTTAACGATAGTTTATGGAGTATGTGATTAATATTAATGGTGCGAGTATCGAATTGCAGGAGGCTATCCCCGAAGGATTTCCCAATCGTGGCTATGTTTGGCACGGTCCATTAATGAACTTCGGCTGATGGATCTTGGAGTATATATAAAGGTTCAAACCTGGAGATATCATCTCATTCTCTGTGGTTGGTAGAGCATTTTTTTCGTGACGAGTCAGCTGCTTCTAACACGAGTCAGTCGAGTTGGATATTTGTATTTTGGGTGCGTAAGGTAAGCCCGTCTGTGCAAAATGGTCCTCTCTAATCCTGTATGCCATGCGCCGCCCTCGAGTTCTCTTGACAGTAGCTGATTAATTAATGCCTTTTCTTTCTGATAAACGAGTTAATTTCATTATCGATGGAAAAAAGAAAGAAGGAAAGAAAGAAGAGGACAACGGAGTTAATCCCTGTTGAAATGAAGGATTCAAATAGACCACAGTTAATAAAAGGCAGTCTGATACCGTCTCTTTTTATCAAGGGGAACAGAAAAATATGTCGATCTCAATCATTAAGCAAATCTCAAACAGCAAACAGAATAGGCTGTCTAACATCAACTTTACGAAAAGGGAAACCATAAAATCTATTTCTACTTTCGAACAGAAACACAGTAGATTGAGCTATGCAGTTCGGAGAAGATCAATGATTAATATACAGTCTAGCATGTCTTCCATCCATGAAAAAATGATGCATGCACACCAAGAGATTCATCAGGATTCCAGTTTCCAAAATCTAAGTTTTCTTCTGTAAGCTCTGTTTATACCAGGCAAATTCTTGATCCCAACTTACCTGTTGATGTTACATTTCAAGTTCGTATTTCTTTGAAAAAATGGCTAATCAAAGAACAAGTGATCTCTGCTTTTGTTTGCTTGCTCGCAGAGAAGGCCTCCTATGTTGCAAGTCAAGCACATTCATGGAGCATCTATGATGCGGCGCCTTCCTCCATAACTTGGACTTCCGTCAAACAAAAATCTGCTGTTTCAGCTACACATGTTGCTATTTATTAACTATTAAAGCAGTGTTTTTCAACAGATAAACCAGGTAGAGGTAATATGCTGAATTCAAAAAAATGAAGATGATGGCCTTAGTTATAAATATACAGCCGATGATTGATCTCGTCAAAAGATGATCCGTTATAAAGTCCAATTCTCAAAGACTCGGTTGGAACTGCATCTCTTTTCCTCTTCAGTTTTGTTTGAAGATGTGTTTTGGTGGGATGGAACTGGAACAGATAAATGAGCTTAGCAATTTGAGGTTTTTGAAATTTATTTTTTAACGGAAACCCCTCATCTCACGAAGCTTTTCCCCTTATTCCCCCAATATTATGTTTCTACGCTGGGGGAGGAAGTGGAGAGAAAAGGGGAGCCTTGTTTTAGCCCCTAACGTTTTACCTGATTGTCAATCTCATCCGAAAGTAATTGCTTTTATCAACATTTCTCAATTGGGTTCTTTCTTTCTACACGGTTTCGTAACGAAAAACGTCAAATTATCTTGAAAAGGGGTATTTAATGAAAAACATTAATGGACATGGAAATGTTTGATGTTTTAGGGACACAACAGAGAAAACATTTAGCTTGGAGATCCAATTTAGAGCTGGTGAATGGGTTGGGGACTAATCGAGGATTCTCTGAAGATAAGGAAAAACACTTTTAAAACTTTGTAAAATGTCCTAGAGCAAACAAGAAAATAAAAGTTGAAGGAGATTGAAGGGTTATTTTTTATTTTTAGCATGTTCTTTAAAAAGTATTGATTATTACTGAAATTTTATTTTAGATATCAAATAAGATTTATTTGGGATTATAGTAGTGGTGGCGGTTCAAAGTATTTTTCGTTTAGAAATGTATCAAAATAATTTTTTTTAAATATTTTTAATATCAATACATCAAAACAATCTGAAAATATATAAAAAAAATTAAATTAAAAAAATAAAAAAATTCAAAAACAGTTTAAATCACGTTTGCAATCACTCTCGTAAGATTGGACGATAGTGTTTCAGGTGACGTTTTATCATAGGAAAGGGATCACAGACACGGAAAAATAAATAATATTTGGTACCGTGCTTGTTGGCTATGATCAAGGCCAATTCTAATAGTTTCTTCACCGTCTACTCTTCTCTGATCGTGCCCTTCTAACCACCGCCTACAGAAAATAAACGTGCCATGTCTTTTGAGCACGTGGAATCTGAGTCTACGTCTCTCTTGTGCATGATCACGCAAACACAGTAACATTTGCCCTACTTTGATAGTAATAATCACACACAGTAGTAAACTATTGACGAGATTTTTGTTACTTTTTTTTTTTTTTGCCCCCATTTGAGCATCGGAATATCACATCTTTCTTATCGAAATTTAAGGTTCACTGAATCCAACCAGTGGAACACTGTGTGACACTGAATACTCCGGTGCCATACATGATGCAATTACAAGTTGCAATGTACTTAATTATTATCCTGATAAATCCATGCCGATGGTTTCCTTGAGCTGTTTGTTTTTCATGTCTTGTCTATCCTGTGTTCAGGTTAGGAAAAAAAAGACTTTCTTTTTCTGTGAACGTATTTTTCTTGGTGCAGGTGAGGATAATCTTTTGAGTATTTGATTTTAGAGAGAGAGAAAAAAAGAATATATATTATTTTTGTGGATGTACGTGTTTTTCTAGCTAGGTGTAGGTAAGGATATAATCTTTTGAATGTATATTTGACTTAGAAAAATATATATTTACTATTTTTGTGATTTTTTCTGAATTAAACCCACAACCACGCACCAAGTTATGATTTAACTGGGATTTGTTTTCGGAATTCTAATCACTGGAGTATCAGCTTAGTAGGTGCCAAAGTTTGTTGAAAGGCTCCTATCCGTATCCAACGCAGCAAAGAGGCAAGCAAATCAAATTAATTGAATGTTGATTGATATAATTTATGCATTATTGACCGACGTCGTGTGTTTTTTTCTTTTCTTTTTCTCGTTAAAATTATTAAAGTTGTATCTGAAAGAGAAGCGCACATGGACTGTCAACTGTCAACATTTGTAATATCAGCAGCACTTGGGATCTTGAGAAAATTGCAAAAAACAAGAGGAACATAAGAACTCCTAGTCTCCTAGGGAAAGCAAGTATCTTGGACCCGGCAGGTTCTTATGCATCCGCACAATTAATTAATATTATTATTCACATCCAACCCGCTTTCAATCAGGTCAGATCAAACGAAAGCTTTTTTTTACATGTGATTACTGTGAGGGATCTCATGTATTTGTCAATAATTTTATTTTCCCAGGAATTAATATTGGATGTGATTTAAAGATATAATTAAAATTATATATATATATATATATATATATATATATATATATATATATATATATAAATAAAGAGCTATAAA
>Ga0325411_1002781_pt1 | contig 19729 bp, 11 predicted proteins | sample PopdelMetagenome_13_FD_206181 | JGI IMG/M metagenome (GOLD analysis project Ga0325411, IMG submission 206181) | Populus deltoides microbial communities from Bellville, Georgia, United States - Xylem-PdIQD-R4 | ecosystem: Host-associated > Plants > Phyllosphere > Stem > Wood/Secondary xylem...
GTATTTGTCTTGGGAGTTCCAATATTTTGGACACAATTTCTTAGAGAGGCCCTATTATGTGACAATGATGGTCCATAAAGAAACTAATAGGCCGGCCTGCTAATTGTAAATTTTGTTGATTAATGAAAAGAAGGCAGCGTGAATCTAGATGATTTACGTGTCACTTGCATGCTGAAATTCCTATTTCCTAGTCCACCAAACATACCTCAGAGTTATTATAATAAAAAACTTGTTGCAACAGTAATAGTATATATTGTCACAGTAGCAATTTGCCAAAGATTACAGCAATGGCTCCCCGGAAGGAAGTGCGGCCAACCAGGAGTCTTCAGGCGGATCAGAGACCGTTGTGGCATTTCTTCAAGATAATCACTCAGAGTACCTTAAAAGATAAGAAGCTGGTAATTTTGATTGCATGCATGTGATAGTTAGGGATTCCTGTTCACTTGATGCATAAAATCTATAGCTAACTAGTAGATTGTCTTTTATATTTATTCTTCCCGATGAACATTTTTTTATGTGTTGCATGATTGAAGTTAGAAATGAGATAACTTGGAATTTGGCTTTGCATGAAGCAAAAAGAAAAGTCTTGTCATTCTTGAAAAGCTTTGTCCTTTTCAAGAAAGTTCCAGATTTAAGTTAATTTCTAGCACATTATCTTGGTCACTGATGGGCCAGAAAGGATCTATTTTTCCTTTTCTTTTGTGTAGAGTGGAAGAAATGTTCTTTTCTATTGAAAAAAGGCCTTTTCAGGGCCAATAAGTTGTGCTGATAAAGATTGAATGTAAGTGACAATCCAGGATGCATGTGACTTTTGAACTTTGATTTCAGTGACTTTAATGTCGTTGATACTATAAAAGCTACAGAGGGGCAACGATGAAAGGCTAGATGTTTCAACTTTAAGTGAAATATCTACAGAATAATAGTTACCACTCCTGTTTTTCCAATCAGTATCAGTCATCTATTTTATCTGAAATGAGATAGTTCTTGGTTTATGAAACATGAAAGTTATGACTCTGTTGCAATTATATAGAAAAAAATTGTACATGGAACATTTGATCTAACTTTAATTTGAGTATCTGCAGAGGATTCCAAATAAGTTTGCGAGGAAATTTGGGGAAGAACTTTCTGATATTGCTAAAGTTGTTCTACCCAATGGCCATTCCTGGCAAATAGGATTAACAAAATCCAACAACAGCGTTTCATTTGATGATGGTTGGCTACAGTTCTTAGAGCACCATTCAGTCGGTTATGGGCACCTTTTAGTCTTTGGATATAGAGGTTGCTCTAATTTTGATGCTCTCATATTTGATAAGACTGCATGTGAGATTCCGTATTATAGATGCAGGGGAGGGACTAGTGGTGGAAAGATCAATTACGATGAAAAATGTTCACCATATGATGTAGATGTAATGAAAGATGAAGGTACAATTGCAAGCATCGATTCCCAATATTGTTGCGCACTGGAAAGTGGAGTTTTTGATGAAGATGCAGGGGAATCAAGACAAAGGCACCCATCTAAGCCTCCTCCATCAGAGAACAATGCTCAAGAGAGGCCATGTTTTGAACGTTCCGGTGACAAAAGAGGCAAAATACCTGTGAAGAAAGAGCATATTGTTATGGCCGAGTTAGATGATACTGATGAATCAACGAGAAGGAAGCTGTCTAAGAAATGTAGATTGCCTAGGCCACATGGATCCTTGATAGATGAAACCAAGGTCAACAAAGGCAAATCTAAAACTAAATTTGGTAAGCTCTTTTATGTTATTTGGATATCATTTTGTGATCTGGTATAACCTTTTTGTTTCTGATTGCGAGCTCCATCATATGCAGATGAAACTGAATTTTCACCGCTATGTGGAGAAGATACGGACATCATTGTTTGTGGATTTGCAAAGGCTTCAGAAGAAAGCAAGAAGGCAATTCATGCCGCCAGAATGCTCAGGCCTAAAAATCCTTCTTTCATGGTCCTGTTACGGTCATACAATAAGTGTTTTGTGGTAATCTCATAAATAAGATATGTTCATCAAGTTTACAAGTTACACATTCACTTCTTGATTCTTCTTGTTTTGTGTAGGCTGTGCCGACTGAATTTTCTAAAAGACATTTAAGTGGAGTTTCAGAACATATTAAACTTCAAGTTTCTGATGGAAGACAATGGCCTCTTCGTCTCAATAAAACACAACGTGCCCGCATGATTATCTCAAGGGGATGGAATGAATTTAAAAGGGAAAACAACTTGAAGGAAGGAGATGTATGTGTTTTTGAGCTGATCAAGAACAAAAAAATTTCACTACAAGTTTCAATGTTCCGTGCAGTTGATGGCAGCGGGCCTTCAAATTGACTTGCAGTGTAAGAGCAACTGCTTTTATAATTTCTTGATTTCCTATTCTTAATTTGCAACGAGGCTACATCATTATCAGGTTCCTAATTCTGTTAGGTATATTGTTTGTTGACATAGCTCAAATTTTGGTCTCTTAGCAAATGTTATAATGCAAACGTTACAGATTTGTTTGGAATTTCCAGACTATACTCAGTATCATCAATGACAGGAAATTAAAGTATTATAGTTTGTAAGAATTACAGCTATCAAGCTTTTATTTTGTTGGCAATCAGATAGTACTAATTATACTTGTCGATTCAACTTATATATGCTTTCTCTCGGATGATTCTTTGCTTTCTATGCAGCTTGGAGGCACATAAAAGCACTCAGTGGAAGCAAACACAAAAGTGGGAAACTCTCTTAGAATTTCTCGTGTCCTGTAATGTATAAATAAAATGTACAAAAAAGCTTTTTGAAACACTCTCTCTAGCAGTGCACTGGTGCACAGGGCGCAGTTGCTAGATGAATGAACTGTGCATGTATGATACTCTCTCTTTAAGGTTTATTTGGCATCAACGTTCTGAAAATGCTAATTCCAATCATGTCCAAACCTGATTGCTTTATGCTATGTGAACAATCTGCCCTGCTGTAAATTGCTTTGAAAAAACTTATCTTTGACCAGTCCATCATCTTCAAATGATGCCGTGGAATCTATCAAAGAAAAGAAAAGAAAAGAAAAGAAGAAAAAAAACATTTGATGCCGTGGTATGGATCTTATTTGGGGCCAGGGGGTCGCGTTTTTAGTCTTCTTTGAAATCGGGCCTGGGTCTGAATTCTCTTGAGTGAGTTAATAGAACTGGAGACCATGGAAGCTCTGGACTGTTAAATTATTCAAATTTGTCGGCCAACTTCTCTACAAACTAGGCCCAGTGGCCTCATTTTTTATTTTCCTGGCTAGCATTTTGATTTTTAAGGTGCACTATCTTTTCTAACCCTTGAAAATATTCTGTAGCCTGTAGTCCATCTAATCTGCTTGTCCACCATTCATCCTCTCCCTGCCTTATCCATCCTCTCTCATTATTTTCCATACAAAAGTCTCCATTTCCTTTCTTTTCAATCATATTTTGCTAAACCTCTAACTAGACAGACACCATAAAAACCAAGGTAACTACAGATTCCTCCTCTGTCAGGCATAAAATGATTATCTCATTAAATCATATAATTAGTAACTTCAATATTTCTGTTTGCTGTATACAAAGGCTGATCTTATTTCGTTCTTTCATTATATGTAGCAGGTTTTGTGTCAATGGCAACAACCTCAGCAACATTTTCTCCACCAACACTTGTTGCTTCCGCAGTTAGCAGTCCCAAGAGGAAGCAAACCAATGTAAATTACATAACAGGACTGAATTCTTTTGGTGGGCTAAAAGCTCACAACAGCGTGAGTTCATTAGGCTTATCAGTAGGCACTGAGCAGTCTTTTGCAAAGATTGTGAGCTCATTGAGAGCTCCATCGAAAGGAAAAGGCGGAAGTGGAGGTGCACTCTCTTCAACCTGTAGCAATGTCGGTGAGATATTTAGGATAGCAGCAATCATGAATGGGCTTGTACTTGTTGGAGTTGCTGTCGGGTTCGTTCTTCTTCGAATCGAGGCTTTTGTGGAGGAGACTGAATGAGAAATTTTAGCTATCTTGGTGTGTCTTGGTTGGTTGTTCTTTATTAAGGATGTACCTTAATTTCTTTGTTATTTATTTATGCAGTGCTGGGTTTTTTTGGATGTCTGAACCAAACCAGCAAATTAAGTTTCAAGTATGAAAAAATATTAATGAAAAGGAATTCGTTTCTGGTTTTTAACAGGTTGATTAGAAGGTTTACTAGAAACTGTATTTTTTTTCGTGTTAAAAACTAAATAAGAAGCGATTTTAAATTTGAAAATCTATTCATGATTAAAAAAAAAACAGAAGAAAAAATTTGAAACTTTATTCTTATAAAGGGTCTAATTGCTATAATCATCATTTGTTAAACTTGTTGATTGGTTGATTTGAAAAACATAACATTCGAAGCCTAAATCAAGTTGAGTTTTTAGTTGAACCGAATTAAATATTGACTTGGATTAACTAGTTAAATTTTTAGTGTTTTAACTGACTTGATCAAACGAATAACTCATTTTTTTTTTCTGGAAAGACTATTTAAACAAACATCATTTAAAACTTGTCCAGTGAGAAATAATATCACCTCTCTAAAGTTTGTGTTTGTAGTTTAAAAAAGTAGGTTTAAAAAAAAAAACACTTTTAATTGCAATTAAAAAAAATTAAAATATATATGTTTGGTTAAAAATGTTCTGATATGAATTTTGCAAGCAAAATAAATGAAAATCGTGCTATTTTAGCTTTTACCAAACTAAGATTTAAAACGCAATTACGTGATACATAGTACAAAAAACAGAAATATTTAGCCAACCAAATGATTATTTCTTTATGATTGGCCAAAAAAATAGAAGTTAACATAATACCAAATTGCTAAAAACATAGAATTTTGAAAGTTAAAGGTTGAAGAAATAATTCTCATCATTATCAAACTTTGATTAACCACCATAAATAAAAAATTAAATCTAGAAAAACCAAGAGTTCTTTAAGTGGAAAAATCAAGGGTTCTTTGAGATTAATTTCATTAACCTATAATTTTTTTAAAAAATCATATTAATTAAAACAAATTTCCAACAATCCTCCACATAAATGGAAATTGTCTCACCATTTTAAAAATAACTCAAAGATTTGTCGAGAGATACTGATTTGTTAGATAACTACATCAAGATAGGTAGTTTTGAACATTTCTTAGTAAAATACTATCAGATTTAGTCGGCTATATAGTAAATGTGATGTCTTAAGTTATTCAGCTTCTGTATAAACTTAGACAATAGTACTCATATAGTTTTTTACCTAGAGACTTCATTTAGTTCTCACTGTTGTGTTTATTTTGGCTTTAAATAACTTTTGAATTCATTAGTGCTTTAGAGAATTCAGTCTTTATCGAAATTCTCAAAGAAACGACCATATTTCTCACTTATATAGGTGATCTTTCATTAAGACTATTCTGCTCTACTCCACTCAATGTACCAAAATATCAAAATCATTAAGAGCTCAGCTCACACTTTATCACGTTGCAGCTCACACTTATTTTATCATAGGACTAAACAGGAAATAATAGTTTCCTTGTGCTACCAATAATGTTATATAACTTAGTTTTTCATTAGAACTTAGATCTCGGGATCTCCAATCAACTAGGTGTAGTTACCATCAATACACTCTTTTATTTTTTAAAAGGTTTTAAGCACATTCCCCTCGGTGAATTATATACAAGCTCTTTCGACAAATCTTTGGTTAACGGATCCATAATATTTTTTCTTTGACTTTACATAGTTAATGGAGATAATTTCATTCGAGAGCAAGTGTCAAACACTATTATGTCCGCGATGTATATGTCTAAACTTCTCATTGTTCATACTACTTTATGCCCTTCCAATTGCTGATTTACTATCGCAATGGACACAAAAAGTTGATAGTGGTTTTGGCCAACATGGAATATTCTCTAAGAAATTCTGAATCCATTCGACTCCTTTTCAGTTTTATTAAGAGCAATAAACTTTAATTCGATCATGGATCTAGCACTACATGTTTGTTTGAAGGATTTCCATAACATAGTTGTGAAGACATATCCACTTATAGATTTTGAATCCTTAGTGTCAGATACCTAATTAGCATCATTATATTTTTTTAGTATTGTTGGGTACAGTGTAACTTATAGTTCAAGGTGTACCTCAAATACTTGAGTGCCCTTTTTATTACCTTCCTATGATTCATATTTGAATTACTTGTAAATGTACTCAGTTTACTAACTAAGTAAGCAATATTAGGCCTTATATAGGTTATAATATACATTAGGCATCTAATTATTTGAGAATATTCTAATTGGTTTATTCCCTTACTTCTATTCTTGAATAGATGTATAATTATATCAATTGGTGTTTTGACTATGCTATTGTCATCTTTAGAAAATTTCTCAAGAATTTTCTTAACATAATGAGATTGGGACAATACCAATCCATTAGATATCTTAGAAATTTTTATTTCTAGTATGATATCCATAACACGTAAGTCCTTCGTATCAAACTTGTTTGTTAACATTTATTTAAGGCCGACTATGGTAGTGGTTGCGGTTCAAATAGCTATCTAGTTTAATGATAACTAAAAACCTTAACCAATTTTCAGAGGTTTTGGGTAAGGGGTTGATTATGTAATAGAAAAGATAGATATCACTTTATACATTCTACCTAAAATAAACTACAATATTGTATATTTTCAATAATCAATGTAATTTAAGATGCTTTGCTTAAATTAGTATATAGTTCAGGGTATTGTCATTATTCATAAAACAATATCCAAAGAAAAGGTCATAATGTTGGACGTTACTATTCTGGATCATCTGGAAAAAAAAAGTTCATCAATTTGATTTTTAATATCACAAAAAGTAAAAGTAAAAATAAAAACCAGTATTTACCTAGTAACATCCAAAGAACATGATTGATACTCAAACCATTATTTTTTGGGTTACTTAACATATAATACGATCATTTAATATAAGACTTAGATTTTATAATCATGATTAATTATCTAAATAACATCCAAAATACAAGGCCTGATTTTATATCATTCCATCATGAATTATTCAAAGAATGATAAGTATATCAAATTGATTTTGAAAAATGTAGAAAAAATGGTTATAAGATGTACATTATATGGTTATAATATGTTCATTATCTATCAAATATCATTTAAACAAAGAACTCAATATTAGATCATTCCATCGGCCACTAAAATATTATAAATTGGATTTTGAAATTGTAAAAAAAAAAATGGCCATATCAATAAATTTATTAATCAACATCTGAAAAGACAGTTTCGATATTAAATTGTACCATCTTGGATTAATTAATACTTAATAGAAACAATTAACTCAAAAGAACATTTTTATTTTATTATTTTTATTATTTAATCTTGTTTTTCATTAATCAATATCCAAAAGACAAAGCCTAATGTGACCATTTCATCCTGGGTTGATTAACAATTATAAGGGACAATTAATACAAATAATATTTATATTAATTTTTAAAACAAGTATTGAACCTGTATGGATGATGAAAAATGAACTTTGATCCAAGTTATCTAACATATTCGCAAAGGTTATTGCTTGAATAAATTGGGCCTTTGTGAAATCATGTTAAGTCAACCCGACCCAAATCCATACTTAATAGAAGAAATATTAAGACGTAATCCTAAAATATAATAAAGAAAAAAAACACAAGAACAAATACACACATATATTTTATATGCCAAGACATTGCTAAAACAAATATGTGCACACACAACTTTCATATAATTATAAAGAAATATTCCCAATAAGATTCACAAATTAAAAATATTTAACATATTAAAATGCCAAATATATTAAATTTGACAATTTAATAACAGCATCAACGAAATAAGATTTACATTAAAATCATAAAATTCCATAAACTTGATATTGATAATTTTACTCAATTATTCACACACCATTAACTGCACCAAATTATCACAAATGATATTTTCTAAAAAAATTCAATCATCCCAAAATAATAATCTCACTAACCAAATTTCACAATTATAAATTCAAAATCATCCGAAAATAATATATACAATTCAATTATCCCAAAATAATATTTCAAACAATTACAATCACACCATAAATTATACAAAAACCATCACAAAATAAAATTTTATCACACAAAAATAATAAACATTAGAAATCTAGATTAAAATTGCAAAAACGTTAAATATTTATGTACTCAAATCATTCAAACACACATAAATTACATGACATTTAACAATAATCCTTAACAATAGCACAATAATTTATCATAAAATTCATGAAACTTTAAAGATTGTTCAAAAATTCATTGGGATTAGAAATAGACTCTTTAGGAAAGATAGAATCATCTGGAATCATCTCAAACCCTCTTTAATATTTCAGGAGGTAGATTCATCGTTCGATGTCGTGCACATCATGACAGTTATCATCCTAAAATTTCATAAAATATGCAACATCAGTTATATTCTTATAAAATACAAAACATAAAGGGCTCGATAATCTACTAATCTCGGTAAAGCTGTGAGGACTCTGAAAATCATTTTATACCACAATTAATTAATATAACAAAATGTTTTTTCAATACAATTTAATGAATTTACTGAGTAACTAAACTATACACTTCCATTAAGAATTGAGTTAATAAATAACTTAATTCCTCTTCTTATTAATTACACCAATCCCTCGAACATTCAAAAGATTTGTTCCTTAACCCAAACCCAGGCAATAAACACTCATTCAGGGTATCTAGTTTCAAAGCACTAATCCTTAAACTAAGGAACTAATTATCCAGCTCAGAACAAGACAACAGTTCTTAAACCATGAATTAGTCATCTAGGCTAGAATAGGGCATTAATTATTAAACCAAGAACCAATCATCCAGCCCAGAACAGGATAACAATCTCATATAAGATATTAATACAATATAATAGTAAAGAATCTACTTTGATATTTATAATAATTTTCAATAGAGCCAAATTAATAAGGTGTTGAGCACCTACCTATTGAGGCTCTATGTGTGGGATCCCATCTTTGTACCCCTTCCACAATCTCTCTTGCAATTTTAACAGCTTAATGTTTAACGTCTCATATCCTTGTATTAACTTTATTTTATGCAACAAGTCAATACATAAATAATTATTACTATAATGTCATTCCTTTATCTTTGGTCGACAATACCAAAAAGAGAAGGATATATTTTCTATATAAAATTCTCAAAACTCAGTTATCAATTAATCATCTGATGATTAATTTATTACAAGTAGGCCCTTTTCAAATATCAATTTATTCAAACAACCCACACCTTTTAATTTTTTCAATTGACCGAATGCTTCCTTTTAGGTGGGGGGTATGTTTTCTTTCTAATGAACAACAATTTCCTCATCAAATCAACAATCAACCCGTCACCACATCACTACAAGTATTACACAAGTATAATTTATTTTAATTTCATCAATTTCTCAAAAAAATTGAATCCCTAAAACATTGAAATTCACATTTATCATATAGAAATATAATTAATCATCTAAACTACTACCCATAAACATAATTTACAAGCACAACACAAATTCATCAAACATCTCTTTTTACTCTCAACGGCTGGCCCTTAAACTTCATTACCCATCCAATTTTTTTATTCAATTTAACAAATTTCTTACTCTCTCTAGTCATTTAATCATCCATAATAATAACTAACAACTAGTTTCAATTTCCCTTAAATTTCATTTAAAAAACCCTAATTCAAATATTGCTAATTTTGCATCAAATTATTAAATACTTGTTCAAATCGATATGAAAGGGTTTCAAACACCTTACCCGATTGCTAAATGTATTTTGAAAGTCGATCCATCAAGATATTTCTTCAGCTTCTCTCTTTTCCTCTTCTCCCTTCACTTTCTCACTTTAACTTAGCTTTTCTTTTCCTTGATCTCCTTCAAATTATAGAGTAATTGTTTATCACTCAAAACACCGTTTTTTTATTCTTAACCATCACTTTATAGTCGTTCAAAGTGAAAGAAAGAAGAGGAAATGAATTTGCTCCTTTTCCTTTTGTTGCAGACCATCGAGTTATAACAGAGACAATAGCCAAATAGTTTGACCGTTTTGAAAATGGTCTAACTATTTTATGTAAATCAGTCTAGCCATTTCTCAAAATAGCTAGACCAATTTTACTAATGGAAAAATATGCATTTTCACCAAAAAAAAAAACTCTTCCTCTTTTATTGTATTATCTCATTTTCTTTTTTTCTTATTTTATTGAATTGCACCTTAATTTTTATTATATTATTATTTCCAATTATCTTGGGGTTTACAACAAGAGCCACATGAAAACTGTTTTAGAAATTAGTTATGGCTAAAACTATCAAAAAAGAGACAAACACAATGAGTTGAAAGAGCTAATGATAATGACCTTTAAGTCCAATATGGTTAGTGGAGTGAAAATGCAAAAGGAAAAGCTCTTGGAAAAAAACAAAGGCCACAAAAATACCACCAACCCTAGAAAAGATATCAGAAAAATAATATATATGGAAAGAGTAAAACCTACAAATATAGTAAGGTGGAGAAATATGCTCGTATGCTCAAAACTGTCAAGTTTGAATGAAAAGCGAAAGAAATGAAAATCTAAAAGTTGCATGAAAATTGAAAAAAACTAAGAAAAATAGAATGAAGATGAGCTTTAAGCGTTTCATTCTAGAAATAAAGCCATAAAATAGGTACCAGAACTTTACAGTAAAGTTAGAAGATCCTTTGTTGTAGAAGACTTTGATAGTGTTGATGGTGTGCCATGACCCAAAGAGGATTAAAGCTAAACTAGGTACAATATGACCTACAAATATACTTGTGGAATCTTCTCTTCTACATCTTTATCTAAATACACAAATAACAATTTGTTATAGCAAAAGATAGTAAGAAAAAAATGAAGTGCATTATAGAAATCTATTCAAAGGTTTGGTGTATGGTGCATATATTTCCACAAACAAAAATGAAGTTAAAGGCACCCCATGTAATATGATCCAAGCAAAGTCAAATTCAGATTTTTGTTTAAAATTCTTTATTGTCCAGTCTTACGCTATTTAGCATAACTTTCAACTCAATCGTTAGAATGAGCCAAGATTTTTAAACGTGTTTCTATATATGTTTCTATACATTGGATTATAATTTCAAGTCAATCGGAGTTTAGTAAGGGATTATTTCAGAGGGTCAAAGTTACTAGATGAATCTTGTCAAATCTGTTTATCAGGATCTTCATCTATTGTTTGGACTATATCTAGAGCTACAAAAGAATTTTTGCTAATATTATATTTAGGTTGAAAAGTATACATTCATGCCTTTTTGTCGATATATAGTAGGCTTGCTAATTCGTTCAGAGAAGAGGGAACAACATGTTTGAGTTCAGGATTGAAACTTACACGGGATGTGCGAAAATTAGAGAAATATTGTTTCCTTGTGTATTATGGATTCTATTTAATACAAGGATTCTTTAATGCTCTTGTTAGCATGTGTGGCAGCTATCGACTTACCTATTCTACAAGGATTTTATATCAAACAAGAAAACATTTATAGTAGCAACTATTATCCATAGTTTGCAAATATTCCATATCCATTATTGAATGTATATTATGGAAAGAGGTTTGGGATTCTTTTATTGCTCTTTTCCTTATTTTACAAGATTTTCTTATTTAAAATAGAGATTATAAGAGGCTATTTAAAGGAGTCCATGCTTGAAGAGGAAACAAAGTGGCAACAACTTTTCCTCCAAAATAAAGGAGTAAAAAGCCACAAGTTTTCTTTGTTTTCATGGACAATAGTGGCGGCAACAAGACTATATAAAGCCTTGTTTTATATTTATTTTGTTTTCTTTTCTTCTTTTCTCACAACAACAAAGATAATTTATTCTCTTGTGTTTTATTTTTGTTATTACTTCTATTTGGACTATTTAATGGGGCTAACAGCCTTGCCATTTTTTTTCTAATAAGCTTAATTCATATTGGGCTTGGGTTTGATTAATTAGATAAGGTCCAATGTTTGTTTAGGCTTAATTAATAATTAGTTCTGAGCTATGGCCTAAGGCTTGTTTGGGTCCATACATTTGAGTTTATTAGTATAGGTTTTATGTCAGTTTTGTAAGTAAGCCAATTTAACTTACAAAAGTAGATCCATTAGAGTTTTTATTTTTAAGGGTATAAATACTATTTGTAAGTACAAAATATTGAGACTTGATAATACTATTGATATCGAATTTAATCAGCTTGTGTAAGAGAGATTCTCGTATTTTTGTTTTCTATTGAATTAAATTGACTTATCAAAGATTAATTAGCTTTCTGGCATCTCCCCTATACTTCTTGTTACTGAATTGGTTTTCTTAGGGTGAGTTTCTTATTTCAATAGTGTTGGCGCCTTGTGATAGGTTTTCATTGTGTTACCCTCTTATCTGACTTGTGTTGGCTTTTGAGGATTCGTTGTCAATCTTGTTGTGAGTTGTGTGACCACGTGATCATGAGGTTCGTATCACTTCATATTTTCTCGTAAGCAAATAGATATAAAAATACCTTGTGTAATCATTTATAAAAGTAATATAATACTTTTTTCTTTGTATAGTTTGCACAAACTTTAAATCATCAATATCTGAGTCATTTAAATCTAGACGTTTACTACTTCTTTTAATTGTTTGAAAAGAAAGTTTTATGAGTTTTGATTCTATATAAATTCCACTTATGATTTTTCTCAAAAATCATATAATTCATGGTTTATTAACCTTTGCATAGAATTATAATTCACATGACCTAACATGTCATGTCACACATCATAAGACTAAAGCATATAAGAATAAGAAACATTCTTATTTTGTTCTCATCATTAGTTATACTAGTCATTACATTCATTTTAAAGAGGCCATCACATATATACCATTTTCTTACAAACATACCACTTTTAAATAGTATAAATTTATCACTCTTAAAAACCATCTTAAAACTGTTTTTGCTCAACAATGAGTCAGACACTAAGTTCTTTCTAATATCAGCAACATGTAATACATTGTTGAGAGTGAGAAGCTTTTCAAATGTCATCTTTAATGTGACCTTTCTAACACCCAATACCTTGAAGGTTGATGAGTTTACCATGTATAGGTTTTCTCTATCCACTTCTTTGTAAGTGAAAAACATCTTCTTTTCAGCGCATATATGTCTTGTAGCACCAATTTTAACTCATCACTACTCTGGATTGTTGATAAGGTTGACTTTGAAAACAACATAATACAAGTTCATTTCTGAAACTTCATTAGTGATGTGATCAACCTCGGTGATATTAGCTTGAGCAATCCTTTTCATATGATTTCCTTACTTACCCTTATTCTTGCAATTTTTAGCCAAATGCCCAGTCTTGTTGTAGATAAAACACTTGTCATTAAACTTCTTGGCAATTCATTCACCTTTCATAGCAAGCTTCCTTCAATTTTTATTATAGAACTTTACCATTTATTTCACAGTATTTGTTTTTGGAGCATTAGAAGATTTGGTTCTGCTTTTGAATAACTTATTATCCTCTTTTATCCTTAACCTCAAAATGAGGTCTTCAATTCTCTCTTCTTCTTTTTTTTCTCTTATGCTTAAAATAGTTCTTGAAGTCTTTTTAAAATGATGATAATTTTTCAATATTGCAACCACTTGAAAAGGACTCACTTAGAGATATACAATTAACATGTATATCATGCAAGATAAGTTAAAAACTTTGAACTTGGCTCATTATGGTCCTTAAATCGACCATCTTGAAATCTACAAATTTAACGACTATGAATTTCTTCACACTAGAATCTTCAATTTTGTACTTTTTATCTAGAGTTTCTCATAGTGCTTTTGCACTATTGATTGAACTATAAACATCATATAGTGTGTTGTCCAACTCATTAAAGATGTAATTTTTGCACAAGAAATAAATATGATTCCATGCATTCACAACCACCATGGTAGTAGGGTCATATTTATTTTATGATGATTTTGGAATTTTCTTAGTTAAGAACTTTGTCAAGTTCAAGGTGGTAAAATAAAATAACATCTTTTGTTACCACCTCTTAAAGTTCAATCCATTGGACTTTACAGGTTTCTCAGCATACACCACAGAAGGTGATGGTGGAACCTCTACTACCGAAGAAGTACTTGCCGAAGCAACATTGGTTGGCACAACCAAATCTTAAGTAAAAAGATTAGAAGACATAATATAATATATAAAAAATAATAGCCAATAATATTTATAAATAAATATTTTGGCTCCGCAATAAGCAAGTAAAAAAAATAAATACTTGTAAAAGAGCAACTTTTTAGATATAAATATTTAAACTATACAAGATAAAATCCACAATCATTTCTTTTTTTGGGTTACTATGGTAAGTCATGTTTTGTTCATTGAGATTTATTCAATTATCATCATTTCACATATAAATTGTATCATATGCAAAAATAGTATCGTGTAAATAATATTTTTATTAAGTAAGTTTTTAGAAAAGATTGGAGGGGTCACAAACTATCCCATTTAAAATTCAATCTCCTTAGACAGAACTTCCTAGACCATATTTATTCACCGCACTAACTTCTATTTATGTGAACAATAACATATATGTGAACAAAATCAACCACATAACTTTGATGCCAATTTTATAGAGTATAAGCAAGATTGCATAAACTATCACAAACAAAAAATTATTCACTTATTAAAAAATATAAATCAATAAAATTTATGACATGCATCAAACCATCCAAATAACATGAAAATTAATTTTAGAAGATAAACTATAATTTTAAATCAAAGATATATAACAACCTTCTAAAATTAAACCAAAAGGAAAAAAAAAATCATAACATACCAAAATGTTATAGATTAAAACATATAGAAATAAAATTAAATCTATATATGAGAATATAGTAACTTAAAAAGCAGTTAAATAATAACATAAATTTTAAAAATACTAAAAAAAAATTTCACAATTAATCTATATAATAATTTTTTTCTCACAAGATAAACTATGAAGCCTTAAGATTGTAGAGTCATAGTTTAAATACATATAGACACACACTACTGAACAATAATGTTTAGTTTATCATATCAAGGCATTTTAAACATAAATTTTTTTTCAACAAAAACGTATATTTCATACAAGTTTAAATATATAAGCATGTAAAATGATAATTCATGGCAAACATATTTTCAACACAAAAATAACAATAAAAAGTATGATTACAAATTATATATCCAAACTTACAATTAATATTAATTCAAAGTTCTAGCATGCCTACTAATAATAAAAGTATATATGCTTAAATTAAAACAAACTGTAGTTATTTGTTGAAGCACTTTAACGTAATGAGACTTTTGTTATTGTTAGTAATGAATCATTTGTCCTTAAAGTTTTATTACTCTTTATTTATGCAACCAGAATGTTTGTATATATTATCTCTCAAGATTTCAACACCACTACATTGGTTTAGATGCACTTATAAACAAGATCTTTGAATTAAAAAATATAAAATTAAAATATCTCTCCACAAAATAAATATAAACTTTAAATTTATTTAAATTATATTAATTAAAACAAATTTTTAATATTTATTTGTCCACTATATTGCCATTACCGTTATATAGACAAATTTGATTTCAGGTTTTAATTACTATTTTGTCTATAAAATCCAAATTTCAGAGTGGAAAAAATTTATGGATTTGGATGAGTTGAAAGATGGAATCGTCAAACCAGATAATAATAAGTAAAAAAAAAACCAATTGCGTCACGACGGCTAGGTCCCTTGTGGCAAAAATTGAGTGTCGCTCCTGTATCTATCTTAATCGGAAGATTTTTATGATTCTACAAGCACTCACCTAGAATGAATCAAAAGGACGAGCAGAACAATAAATACAAGCATCCTGAACCTTCATTACAAACTAAATCCATTGTTTATAGGATCCATCAAAAGAATTAAAATCTTTATGGAGCTGCAAGAAATCACCTTATATGCCCTTCTTCTTGGTATAATTTCTCTCTTCCTGTCCACAAAATATGCCACGACAAACAAGAAAAAAGGCAAGATGCCACCAGAGCCAGCAGGGTCATGGCCAATTATCGGTCACCTGCATCTTCTTGGAGGAGCAAACCAGCTACTACATAGAACATTTGGGGTCATGGCCGATAAGTACGGGCCAATCTTCTCTGTCTGCCATGGAATTCGTCGAGTGCTGGTTGTGAGCAACTGGGAAATTGTGAAGGAATGTTTAGCTACCAACGACATGGTCTTTGCTGCACGTCCGAAGTACTTGGCAGTGAAAATCATGGGCTACGACCATGCTATGCTCGGCTTTGCACCTTATGGGCAATATTGGCGTGATATGAGAAAGCTAACCATGGTTGAGCTACTCTCAAACAGCAGGCTTGAGATGCTCAAGCATGTACGGGACACAGAAACTAAGTTGCTTCTGAAGGACTTACATGACAGATCAATAAAGAATGGAGGGCATGTTATGGTGGAAATGAAGGAGAAGTTTGGGATCTTGGCAATGAACATAATAGTAAGAATGCTTGCTGGGAAGCGATATTTTGGTACTGATACAAACGGGGATGAGGAGTCGCGGAGATTTCAAAAGGCTTTGGGAGATTTCTTCTATCTATTGGGGTTATTCTTGGTTTCAGATGCTGTTCCATTTCTTGGTTGGTTGGATTTTGTTAAGGGATTTGTAGGCAAAATGAAGAGGACAGCAACGGAGATAGACTGTGTGTTTAGTAGCTGGGTGGAGGATCATCGACGAAACAGGCTCAATGGAAGCATCAACGAGGAGGAGAGAGATTTCATTCATGTTATGCTTTCTAACTTGGAAGACGGCAAGATTTCTGCTGCTGACACTGATACTGCAATTAAGGGCACTTGCTTGGTAAGTGTCTACGATTTCTGCCATTAAGTTCAATGATTTTATTCGTAGAAAACTAAAATTATTATTTTTAATATTAGCAAATTAAAATCATAGAAAAATATACAAAAACTTTAATTTGATGTTTTTTAAAAAAAAAATATGAAAAGCATTTTATAAACAAAAACCACAACAACGCCAAACGGGAAAAGCAATTGAGCATATGGCGGTGGGGTTCGGCAGAAAACCCAGAAGAAGGCCATTAATTATAATAGTCACAACAAATTCACAGTAAAGTTAGAAAGAAGGAAAACAAAGACAAAGAAATTAAGAGCCCTTCTTGGATTGAATCCGGAAGAAAGTAAAATGATCAAGTTAGACTAAACACCAAAACTCTAATAATAAACTCAAGAAATGAAATTTTTGAAGTCAGTGTCTGATGAAGGACAAGAAGCAACATTATCTGTCTTTATGCAATAATATAAAAAACCAAGTTGAACTAACTACCATCTAGAAGGCCTGTTTCTAAATAGTAGGAGGATAGGGCCAGGCCAGCCATTTTTGGTGGTAAAGAAAAGCCAACTAAAGCTGCTCACTATTACTTCACAATTGATAACGAATCTCAGTGATCGACTGTGTCCTGTGCAAACTAACAGATAATGTAACAGAAATGTTGTCAGCAGTGAATTAAAATGGTGATGAGACAATATTGTCAACGTCTCTTTGTTTTATATCATGGTTTTAGATTATCACGCAATCTTTATATTGTAGAGCCTCATTTTGGGCGGCCACGACACGACATTTGTGACTCTTACATGGGCACTATCTTTGATATTAAACAACCGCGAAGTTCTTGGAAAGGCACAAGATGAGCTTGACATTCAAGTAGGAAAGCACCGGCAAGTTGACGAGACAGACATAAAGAACCTTGTATACTTACAAGCCATTGTCAAGGAAACAATGAGACTATACCCTGCTGCCCCGCTTTCAGCACCAAGGCAAGCCATGGAGGATTGCACGGTAGCTGGCTTCCACATCCCAGCGGGCACACGCCTTTTGGTTAACCTGTGGAAGTTGCACCGTGATCCCAACATTTGGTCTCACCCATTGGAATTTCAGCCTGAGAGGTTCCTAAAGGAGCATGCCAATCTGGATGTGAGGGGTCAAGATTTTGAATACGTACCATTTGGGTCTGGAAGAAGAATGTGCCCAGGGATTTCCTTGGCGCTCCAGGTTTTGCACTTGACACTGGCTCGACTGCTTCATGGTTTTGAAATGGGGACAGTTTCAGACGCTCTAATCGATATGAGTGAAGGCCCTGGAATCACTATCCCCAAGGAAACACCATTGGAGGTCATCCTCCGCCCAAGGCTACACTCAAGTCTATATGAATGTTAAGCAGCTGAAGATCTCTGGGTGATCACATGCTCAAGCTAATAAACTCAATTGACGTGCATCATCATTCGTTCAATTCATAGGATTGATGCATAAATAATTCAAGTTCGTTTAACAATGCCATTTTCATTACATCTAGAGATTCATATTTGCAAATATGATCTTATAGTATCAGCAGTGTAATCCAATGTTCTTGAATCTTGTATTCCAGTTACTGTTATTCACGTTATGAAAAACTTGTAATCAGAGATAAAACTGCGTAATTAATGCGTAACATTGACCACAACATAATCTTGGTTGTTACGTAATGAGGATAGAAATGAGTTGTCAAGTCGGGCCTTATTTGCATTCCAAAGGGGTTCATCAACTTTATTACCACAGAACTGCTGGCATATATCTTGAGTAAGAGATCAAGCCACAAACTGTTGAGTGTAAACATGAGGTTTTTATATTAAAACATCCTAAAAATAAGGGATAATACCTCGAGTGTAATGGCTGAGAGCACACAATTTTAACAGCTATGATCGATAATTCATGTCATGACAGGCATAAATTAACATGCTCTGTTTGTCATACAGCAATATCTCAAGGATGAGCTTGCCTGAAACCATCAACGGCTATAGGCACACCTCTACGGTGAATTTGCTCGTACTCTGTCGACTGGCTCCTTGGGGTGCATTTTCCAGCTAATGCCAGGCGCATACACCCCGTGCATGAACAACAAAATTCCAGCACGTATCCAACTGAATTGCAGGTTTGCCAGTGCCTTGGTCCTTAATCCAGCAGCAAGGGATCCACAAGTGACAACTCCATGCATATAATTTCAATGCTGGCCTCAGCCAATTGCATAACGCCGCCCTCTGGAGCAAAATCAGTAAACCATAGCATAAACCCCATGTTCATAAACCGACATCCTTTAAATACAACTGAAATTGAAAGGACAAGAGCCGCGCGAAAACTATTTGTGCATTAAATATTTATTCTTTTCATCAAATTTGACAAAACATACATCATCATGATGGTCTAATGCCCTAATATTTGACTCCATCTCGATATAGTTCTTTTTGGATGATTGATACCATAGCTTCCGCGGCACTGCCCTAAAAAGGTCAACTTAAACATCCTTTAACTATCAAAATTTGATAGTTCATGATGACTACTTTGAGTCAATGATTGAGATCCTTCCAAATTAAATCAAGAGCCAAGATTTGTTTCTAATAAAAATACAGTGTCCCTCTTTCACCCCCTGTAAATAAGGGTGGATTCTAAGCATTGAAAGAGAATAAATTAGAGGCCAGAGTTAAAAAAAAATCGGTTTTTTTCCTAGTTTTTCTTCTTCGCTCCGCCAGTCTCTTTATCCTCTCTCTATTGCTTCTTTAGCGACCACCACCTCAGCACCACCGTGAATAACAACAGCCCAACCTCCTCCACCAACTCATCTTCTCAC
>Ga0325411_1002783_pt1 | contig 19727 bp, 13 predicted proteins | sample PopdelMetagenome_13_FD_206181 | JGI IMG/M metagenome (GOLD analysis project Ga0325411, IMG submission 206181) | Populus deltoides microbial communities from Bellville, Georgia, United States - Xylem-PdIQD-R4 | ecosystem: Host-associated > Plants > Phyllosphere > Stem > Wood/Secondary xylem...
ATTATTTTTGAAAAAAAAACAAATGAGAAGACATGTCATATAAAGTGGAAGATAACGCACCATCTTCTAATATGATCACTAGCCACATAAGGTAGCTGAAAAATCTAAAACATTTGATATAAAAAAACTATTTTTAACTATTTTATCACCTGAAAACTTCTAAAAAATACCATAAAGATCTAAACAAAGTCATTAATAACCTCAAACCAGCCTTTAATTTTCCTAAAAATACAAAACCAACCTAATTCAAAAAACATTATAAAGACCGGGTCAACCCTTTTTTTTGTCAAGATGAAGGGTTAGGGTTAAAAACAATGTAATGAGACTTCTCTTTCCAAATAAAACCCATCAATACGAAAAACAACTTGTTATGTGATCGAATTGTAGGCAATCGACCCATTTCCTCTCCTCTCCCTCATCGCCCTACGACTTTCTCACTCATATCTCAAAATTGACAGCTAAAACGTGAATAAAATAAAGTTTCTAACCCAAACATAAAAACCTCGAGGAATATGGATTTAAAAATTTAAGGGCTATAAAAAGCATGCTCTATGCACAGTGAAAAAAAAAAGACTTCAATAATATTATTTGATAACAAAATAAAGATTAAATGGAATTTAATAAGATATTTTTTAAGATTCATTTTTGAATTATTCCAAGAATAAAAAACTATTGGAAAAGGATAAAAAGGAAAAAGCAAAAGAGGGGGGAGGGGGGCTGGGGTATATGGGTTTGCAAGCACGTCGTCGGTCAATTTTTTTGAAAAAAACAAATGAAAAGACACGTCTATAAAGTGGAAGATGATGCACCATCTTCTAGTATGATCACTAGCCACCTAAGGTGGCTGAATAGTTAGTATCTAACCCATTTGAAATAACAAAACTGATTTTTAACTATTTTCTTACCTGAAAATTCCTAAAAAAACACTATAAAGATCTAAATAAAGCTAACCTTAAACTAGCCTTTAATCTCCCTAAAAAAACAAGACCAACCTAATTCAAAAAACATTATAGAGACTGGTTTAACCTTTTTTTTTGTCAAGATGAAGGGTTAGGGTTAAAAACAATGTAATTGGACTTCTCTTTCTAAATAAAAACCCATCAATACGAAAAACAACTTGTTACGTGGTCGAATTGTAGGCAATCAACCCATTTCCTCTCCCCTCCCCCGTCTCCCTACAACTTTCTCATTCAATGAAATATTTTTTAAGATTCATTTTTGAATTATTCCATGAATAAAAAACTGTTGGAAAAGGATAAAAAGTACAAAACAAAAGAGGGGTGGGGGGCTGGAGTACGTGGGTTTGCAAGCACGTCGTTAGTCAATTATTTTTGAAAAAAAAACAAATGAGAAGACATGTCATATAAAGTGGAAGATAACGCACCATCTTCTAATATGATCACTAGCCACATAAGGTAGCTGAAAAATCTAAAACATTTGATATAAAAAAAACTATTTTTAACTATTTTATCACCTGAAAACTTCTAAAAAATACTATAAAGATCTAAACAAAGTCATTAATAACCTCAAACCAGCCTTTAATCTTCCTAAAAATACAAAACCAACCTAATTCAAAAAACATTATAAAGACCGGGTCAACCCTTTTTTTGTCAAGATGAAGGGTTAGGGTTAAAAACAATGTAATGGGACTTCTCTTTCCAAATAAAACCCATTAATACGAAAAACAACTTGTTATGTGATCGAATTGTAGGCAATCGACCCATTTCCTCTCCTCTCCCTCGTCGCCCTACGACTTTCTCACTCATATCTCAAAATTGACGGCTAAAACGTGAATAAAATAAAGTTTCTAACCCAAACATAAAAACCTCGAGGAATATGGATTTAAAAATTTAAGGGCTACAAAAAGCATGCTCTATGCATAGTGAAAAAAAAAAAGACTTCAATAATATTATTTGATAACAAAATAAAGATTAAATGGAATTTAATAAGATATTTTTTAAGATTCATTTTTGAATTATTCCAAGAATAAAAAACTATTGGAAAAGGATAAAAAGGAAAAAGCAAAAGAGGGGGGAGGGGGGCTGGGGTATATGGGTTTGCAAGCACGTCGTCGGTCAATTTTTTTGAAAAAAACAAATGAAAAGACACGTCTATAAAGTGGAAGATGATGCACCATCTTCTAGTATGATCACTAGCCACCTAAGGTGGCTGAATAGTTAGTATCTAACCCATTTGAAATAACAAAACTGATTTTTAACTATTTTCTTACCTGAAAATTCCTAAAAAAACACTATAAAGATCTAAATAAAGCTAACCTTAAACTAGCCTTTAATCTCCCTAAAAAAACAAGACCAACCTAATTCAAAAAACATTATAGAGACTGGTTTAACCTTTTTTTTTGTCAAGATGAAGGGTTAGGGTTAAAAACAATGTAATTGGACTTCTCTTTCTAAATAAAAACCCATCAATACGAAAAACAACTTGTTACGTGGTCGAATTGTAGGCAATCAACCCATTTCCTCTCCCCTCCCCCGTCTCCCTACAACTTTCTCATTCAATGAAATATTTTTTAAGATTCATTTTTGAATTATTCCATGAATAAAAAACTGTTGGAAAAGGATAAAAAGTACAAAACAAAAGAGGGGTGGGGGGCTGGAGTACGTGGGTTTGCAAGCACGTCGTTAGTCAATTATTTTTGAAAAAAAAACAAATGAGAAGACATGTCATATAAAGTGGAAGATAACGCACCATCTTCTAATATGATCACTAGCCACATAAGGTAGCTGAAAAATCTAAAACATTTGATATAAAAAAAACTATTTTTAACTATTTTATCACCTGAAAACTTCTAAAAAATACTATAAAGATCTAAACAAAGTCATTAATAACCTCAAACCAGCCTTTAATCTTCCTAAAAATACAAAACCAACCTAATTCAAAAAACATTATAAAGACAGCTATCACTGTCATGAGTTAACTATTCATACTTTATTTCTATTGTGGTAAATGGAGTACGGTTGTGGTAGCGGGAAGTTCTAAAAGTATTTTTACTTGAAAATATATTAAAATAATATATATTTTTATTTTTTAAAAATTATTTTTTACATTAATGTATTAAAATGATATAAAAACATTAAAAAAGTAAAATATATTAAAATAATATATATTTTTATTTTTTAAAAATTATTTTTTACATTAATGTATTAAAATGATATAAAAATATTAAAAAAATATTAATTTAATACAAATAAAAAAATTTAAATTCTTTTTAAAATGCTTTTCAAATATGAAAACAAAAAGGACGTCCTTGCTTTTTGTGCTCTTGCTCATCACTCACCTCAGCCCGTCATCAATCCAAAACAACAAAAAAAATCAAGGCTTCATTCCTTTGTTGTTTTATGGGCAAAGAAAATCAGATTCTTCTATGAAATCTAGCAAGCTCCGTGGTCACTCTTGCTGCAGCATGATGCCATCCATGACGAACTATGTGGGTGCATTATTTTGCTGGTGATGATCTTATGCGTGTCGTGTGGTGTGGTGTGGTGATGGAGAATTATGACAGCAATATCTCGCAACTGGTCACACGGTGAACTTTCTATAATTATTAAGTAAACAACAGTGTGTAATAATTACGTGCCCAAGCGACAGTGATTTACTTGTCTGAATGCAGTAAATGCTTGTGGCGCCAACACCTGACAATAATTAAGCAACTTAATTACAGCCTTAATCTTCCCATCATGATATTTTAATTCTATCATATCAAATGGAAAAGAAAGTCATTTCATTAAAAACAAAAACTAGATGAATTATTAGATGAATTATTAGATGCGTGTCTTTATTTTTATTTAAAATAATTTTTTTTATATTTTTAAAATCGTTTTAATAATTTAATATCAAAAATAATTTTATTTTAATATATTTATAAATAAAAAACACTTTAAATCTTCGTTACAACCAGAATCCCAAACAGTAACTTAATATGAATCTTACAATAGCCAAACGTTTGAATCTCTGTAGATATTTGTGCCTTAATCAAACTATACCATGCCCTAAAAAAAATATAAAAACAATATTTTTTTTATATACAAAATATCTCAGGTGTTTACGAACTAACTAGATATTTATACTCGAAGAAAGCTTCCAAAATAAAATTTACAGCCAGCAATTCATAGTTATCACTAAATATCAGTGAGAAGAAAGAGTCAAACTAGAACTAAAACCACGTAACTAATACATAGATCTTGACCCGTTTACTTCACCGCCTGATCAGAGATTCATAAGTAATATGTTTATTTATAGAAAAAAGGCCTGCAAATTAGTTCAGCGATTCATGATGCCCTCGATTGGACTCGCGCTTGTTTGTTGCTGTAGAGCTAGTTTTCAGAACTGGTTTGACTGGACTTAGTTATCTCAGCTTACTTCTTTTTTTTTTTAAATTTAATTTTCAATTTAAGGATTTTTTATTGAGTTATACTGTCCAAAAAATCCCGACCTTTAGATTAATCTCGTGTATCCGAGGCACCCCTAAAGCCACCCACAGACCTGCTTGGTGGCTTTGGAGGTTGTTTTTTTTTTTTTTGTTTAAATCATATTTTTCTTGAAAAATATTAATTTAATGTTTTTTATATATTAAATTATTTTAATATATTCTTAATTGAAAAATATTTTTACATGGAAGAAGAACACCTGCTTACTCTAGTTTGAACATTAAAATAACACTACTCTCATAATAAATAAATGGGGTTTATAAACTTTATGATAAAACTTCAATTCGACACAACATTACAATAAAGAATTATACACGATGGTACGTCTGTGTTAAATACCAAAGAAATATTTAGTATTCGTGTGGTTGGTTTGTATTCAACGTCTATGATCAATGATGCTAATTAAGACACGCAATTTTGAGTTAGTGAACTGTGACCGGTCTGATGGCGATGGCGGCCTTCCTCCGTCTTTAATATATTTTTTAATATTTTAATATAATAATATCAAAAATAAGTTTTTAAAAATAAAAAAATTCTTTTAATAAATTTTAAAATAAAAAATATTTTAAAAAATAATTACTAATACATTTTCAGAGTCGAAAAATACACCTACGCGTTTTTTTTTTTCCGGTGAAAATGGATGCATTGATTGTTAAGATAAACAGCGGGATCATCACTCTGCCATAGCAGAAACATTGAGGTGTTTTATAACATCAAGAATAATTTAATTTTTTTTATTTATTTTAAATGTCATTTTAATATTTTTCTATATAAAAATTATTTTGCCACCGACGCAATACGAGACACCCTGGCATCCTAGCGAGAAGTGTTGTTAGGTGTCTTCTGTGGTGAACCAGCGTCCGACTAGTATTTCACCACGTAAGCATCTTATGCAGTTACAGAAACAGTTTCCGGCTGTCCAATGGACACAACGATAGTTCTGTCCTGCCTCGAAATATTCAACCATGCACAAAGACACATGATTTGGTCTGCACTCTCCCTCTCTCTCTAGTGTGGTTTATCTATCGCACGTGACATTACACTCCAACATAAATTCTTCTTCGTGTGGCGGGGAGCCGAGCTCTGCATTTCTGGTTGCTGTTCTTAAGTGAGTCTGCGTGGTTTAATTCTGTACCATCGTTGTTAGCGTGGGCATTTAATGCCTTTTAACTCTTCAAGAAAGACTAGCTCACCATGATCCTTTAATTTTGTAAGGTCTAGCATAGCTTTACCTGTCTTGGTTGGTTGGCTTCATTGTCACGGGACGACTTGTTGTGCCTATGCGGTGCACGAGGTCCAAGTTCTTCCAAAGATTTGGAACTCTACTTTTTGCTTGGCGAGCATTTATTTATATGGAGTCTTCTTTCGTTTGTCTTGTTTCTTGTTTTCTTTATTAATAATGCAAGCGATCCATCGGCGGTCTGATACCTACTCCCTAAATTAATTTGTTTATCTTCGTTTTAGTATTTGTTTATCTTCTTTTTAGTATGCGTATATCTCTTTCTTTCAAACTTCAACAAAAGGCGCATATCTTTTTTTGTGATTTGAATATCTGATTTTCCGAGATCCCAGCTGACAAATTCAAAGCTACAGAGGCCCCCTTATGCTAGCTCCCGAAAGCTTGATAAAAATAAATAAATAAAAAATGTTTTTGCTGTTTAAGTATGCTATGTGAACAGTAGTAGTATAGAATCACCTTTCCGTGCCTCTCTTTTCTGTGGTAGCTGAGTTCTAAAGTTGGCAGCTTTTACAATCCCCAATCGAGTTTAGTATGTTAATTGTCTTTTCTTTTCTTTTCTGTACGCGGCCAAATCGGTTTTCAGATTCTGCCTTTTGCTTTTTTATATCATTTTTTTGTGTAATCATTTGCTTCTTGGAATGATTGTTACCATTTTTTTTTTCTTTATCGTTCTGTTTGTGGCCCTGTTATGGCGCACATAATTTCTTCTCCTTTGGAGGGCCATTTCTCCGTGGACCTTACTTACCATTGTAGTGCTCTGTAAATTATGCAGGGAGCAGGAGGGAGGAGATTGATCGGCGTCAAGTGATTTTGCTTTGATTTTATTTTTCCTCTCACTTGAGGGGCTGGGAAGCATGAGTTATTCAACATGGATCACCTCTCTTTCATGCTCAAGCTCTGTAGTTCTGCCTTCAGGGGACACATCTATTCCAATGATATTTCAATGGATGAGATTCATTTTCTTCTCCCCATGTCCTCAAAGAGCTCTTTTATCTTCAGTTGACCTGTTGTTCCTGCTTGCCCTCCTCGGATTTGCGGCTCAGAAGCTGTACTCTAGATTCACATCCAGTGGACGCTCCATCTCTGACATCAACAAGCCCCTTATCGGAAATGGAAACAGCAGAGTTCTTCAGATCACGACTTCTATTTGGTTCAGGCTCTCTTTGATTGTATCGGTCTTGTTAGCTTTATGCTACATTGCTGTCTCCATTCTAGCATTCAGTCAAAGCAGTCGGTTGCCATATTGGAAGGTGCTTGATGGCGTCTTTTGGTTAGTTCAAGCAATAACTCATGCAGTGATTGCAATCTTGATCATTCATGAGAAGAGATTTCAAGCTACCACTCATCCACTATCTCTTCGAATTTATTGGGTTGCAAATTTCATCACCACTGGTTTGTTTATGCTATCAGGGATCATTCGTTTGGTGGCTCTGGATCACAACTTGATATTTGATGACATATTTTCTGTAGTAGCCTTCACTTTTTCAATTGTTCTTTTTGCTGTAGCCATTAGAGGATCGACTGGGATTACTGTAATCAGGGAATATGAAGCAGTAATGCATGATGACACCAAATTACATGAACCTCTTCTGGAAAAATCCAGTGTGACTGGTTTTGCTACCGCCTCTATAATATCCAAGTCCCTTTGGCTTTGGATGAATCCCCTTCTGCGCAAGGGTTACAAATCTCCACTCAAGATAGATGATGTGCCGACCCTTTCACTGGAGCATAGAGCTGAAAAAATGTCGCAGCTCTATGAATCCAAGTGGCCAAAACCACATGAAAAGTCAAACAACCCTGTTCGAACCACATTGTTGAGGTGCTTTTGGAAGGAAATTGCCTTCACTGCGTTCCTTGCAATCTTGCGGCTCTGTGTCATGTATGTTGGGCCAATGCTCATCCAAAGTTTCGTCGATTACACAGCTGGGAAAAGAACCTCTCCCTTTGAAGGATATTACCTTGTATTGACTCTTCTTGTCGCAAAATTTGTTGAGGTTCTGACTGTCCACCAATTTAACTTCAATTCTCAGAAACTTGGGATGCTCATTAGATGTTCTCTCATCACTTCTTTATACAAGAAAGGGCTCAGGTTATCTTGTTCTGCTCGTCAAGCTCATGGAGTTGGACAGATTGTGAATTACATGGCTGTTGATGCCCAGCAACTCTCTGATATGATGTTACAGCTGCACTCCATATGGTTAATGCCATTGCAGCTTGGTGTTGGCTTGGTGCTCCTATATAATGTTCTTGGTGCCTCAACAATCACGGCTTTTCTTGGAATTCTTGGCGTTATTTTGTTCGCTATTTTTGGAACCCGAAGGAATAATAGGTTCCAGAGAAATGTGATGGTAAATCGTGATTCAAGGATGAAGGCAACAAATGAGATGCTGAATTACATGCGTGTGATCAAGTTCCAAGCATGGGAAGAACACTTCAACAAGAGAATCCAAAACTTTCGCGAATCAGAATTTGGATGGATTTCCAAGTTTTTGTACTCAATCTCCGGTAACATAATTGTGATGTGGAGCGCACCATTGCTAGTGTCAACTCTTACATTTGGTACTGCACTGCTATTGGGAGTCCCACTTGATGCAGGGACAGTGTTCACAACGACATCTGTCTTTAAAATCTTGCAGGAGCCTATCAGGACATTCCCTCAATCTATGATATCACTTTCACAAGCGATGGTATCTCTTTCGAGATTGGATCGTTACATGATAAGCAAGGAATTGGTGGAAGAGTCAGTTGAAAGAGTGGATGGTTGTGATGACAGAATTGCTGTGCAGATTAAGGATGGGGTATTTAGCTGGGACGATGAAGCTGAAGATGATGTTTTGAAAAACATAAATTTGGAGGTCAAGAAAGGGGAGCTCACTGCTATTGTTGGGACTGTGGGATCTGGGAAATCTTCTCTCCTCGCCTCAATTCTCGGTGAGATGCACAAAATATCAGGAAAGGTACGGATTATGAAACATAACCTCAGGGGTTCATCCATTACTTTTTTCTTATATTTAGGTGTTCTGAATCAGCCTCATGCATCTCTCTCTCTCTCTGTTAGCTAGAGTTTTTTTCATCAACTATGAGACTTCTCAATATCCAGTATGTTTTTGGTTTGTTTGGTCCTTGTCAATCTCGTACAGTTGGAACGCATTCATGTATGACACTGAACTCATTTTTATTGAAGCTCAGAATTTGGCTGCTCAAAGTCATCAATGGGACTTCTCTTTTTCCATCCTGCTCAATTTGGGGCCATGTTATACCATAGTAATTGAAGGCTATCTTGGTCATCATTCTTATTATCTCTTCCCTGTGTTCTCTTTCAAATTTTTTTTGTTTTTTGATCACCTTTTGTTGGACTAAATTTCCCTCCTTGGTTTACACTGTTTAGTTGTTGCTTTTGCTGCTCATGCAATCCATTTAACACAACTTTCCTCATTTGGTTGCTAAATTGCAAATGATAAACTTGAAATATTTTACTGAGATATTTTACTTTTCCTTCAACAGGTCAGGGTTTGTGGAACAACTGCCTATGTTTCTCAAACATCATGGATTCAAAACAGCACCATTGAGGAGAACATATTATTTGGTTTGCCAATGAATAGGGAGAAATACAAGGAAGTTATCAGGGTTTGTTGCTTGGAGAAGGACATGGAAATGATGGAGTTTGGGGATCAGACTGAGATTGGAGAGCGTGGCATCAACCTCAGTGGTGGACAGAAGCAGCGGATACAACTTGCAAGGGCTGTTTATCAGGACTGTGATATATATCTTCTTGATGATGTTTTTAGTGCTGTTGATGCGCATACTGGGACTGATATATTTAAGGTGACACTAAAGTTAGTTGCTTTAAAGCTTAAACATGTAGTGGAAGTGAAATGATTTACTCTTCATGCCATTTTGATCATAGGTGCTTTAATTTGTTATGGAAATTCAGAGTCAGCTAGTAGAAAACACGAAAAATCACTTATGTTAGAGAATTTAGATAATTGATGTCATCTCTATAATCTCCTGTAAAAAAGGCATGCAAATTTTTCTAGGTAAAAGTTACGTTTTCTAGTTAGTGAATCAGTATTTTTACGTGATGCATTCTGAGAAATGGATAGCGGTTCTGAATCATATCAATGCCTTCTGCAGGAATGTGTTAGAGGAGCACTGAAGGGAAAGACCATCTTACTTGTGACCCACCAAGTTGACTTCTTGCACAATGTGGATCTTATCTCGGTAAGCAGAAAAATCACTTTGTATCATTCTCACCCACGAAGATAAGAGTTTATGATCGATAATTTCTTTAGAAAATGGCATCTCTCAATACCAGGTTATGCGAGATGGACAGATAGTACAATCAGGAAAGTACAATGATCTCTTAGTGTCTGGATTGGATTTTGGAGCATTAGTTGCTGCCCATGATACTTCAATGGAGCTTGTAGAGGCCAGCTCTGAAATTTCTAGTGAAAACTCTCCCAGACCACCGAAGTCCCCTCGTGGTCCTTCCAAACTTGGGGAAGCCAATGGTGAAAACAAGCTTCTAGATCAACCAAAGTCAGATAAGGGAACTTCGAAGCTCATTGAAGAAGAGGAAAGAGCAACTGGTAATATAGGCCTGCACGTGTATAAACAATACTGCACCGAGGCTTTTGGATGGTGGGGTATAGTAGTGGCAATGCTATTGTCCCTAGTATGGCAAGCATCTCAAATGGCTGGGGATTATTGGTTGGCATATGAAACTGCAGAAGAGCGTGCTGCAATGTTCAAGCCTTCACTATTTATATCTGTCTACGGAATCATTGCAGCTGTATCAGTGGTGTTCTTAGCAATGAGATCCCTTTTTGTCACGCTTATGGGGCTTAAAACTGCCCAAAAGTTGTTTGGTGGTATCCTTCATAGTATCTTGCACGCACCCATGTCATTTTTTGACACCACACCTTCAGGAAGAATATTAAGTCGAGTAAGGATGCAAGACCCGATCATGATAATTTTTCCCAGTGTGTGCTTTCAACCATGAATGTATTCCTTCTTATATCTATAGCGGGTCTATTGGCTCAAGATGCTGAAATTGTCACAAATTTTTTTATTTTGCTCATATTTTTCTCTTTCAGGCCTCATCAGATCAAACCAATGTAGATATCTTCCTTCCATTTATGTTAGCCCTTACAATTGCAATGTACATCTCAGTCCTCGGCATCATCGTAATTATATGTCAATATACTTGGCCAACCGTGTTCCTAGTAATTCCTCTTGGTTGGCTAAACTTCTGGTTTCGGGTAAGAGCTCACATTTTTATCTTGCTGGTAGCTTTTTCAGTTTGCAACCTCACACACTCACAAATGAAATCACACAACAGATATGTATGTGTTGCTTGTTTAAATATATCTCTATCAGCTTCAAAGCTTTCTGATGTGATTTTCATCCTAATTTCTAAATCTTCATTGTAATATGCGTTTATGACTATCTTGCCTCTTGGATTTGTGAGCAGATTTTTATCTCAAAATTGATATGGAATTTATATACTGACGATTTATCTTTCTTGGTTGCAGGGGTATTTTCTTGCAACATCTCGAGAATTAACTCGACTCGACTCAATTACTAAAGCTCCTGTTATCCATCACTTTTCAGAAAGTATTTCTGGAGTTATGACAATCCGGTCTTTCAGAAAACAGGATAGTTTCTGTCAGGAAAATGTTAACAGAGTGAATGCCAATTTGCGCATGGACTTTCACAACAATGGATCGAATGAGTGGTTGGGTTTGCGATTGGAAATGATTGGGAGTTTCATTCTGTGCGCTTCAGCTATGTTCTTGATTCTATTACCAAGCAGTATTGTTAAGCCAGGTAATTGCACGTTTACATGTTACTGTCATGAGGCAACATCTCTCAAGGATTTGATTAATAAAAGAAATGATATAATTTATGTTCATCTATATACAAGATTTCTGGACCAAGTGATTCAAAGTGTTCTTGGCAAAAGAGTCTCATTCTTCCTTCAATGCAAAGGCATCTGCATATTATGTTTCTTTGGTTCTATTTAACTCGTATGCTATCATGTTACTTGTGTTCCTGTTTACATATGATGAGGCTTAAAGTTTTTATATTAAAATCATGGATTAAAGCATCCAAAGCATCAGTTCTTCTGATATCATCTCTGGAGTATCGAACTGCAGATACTCAAATTTCTTAAAGCCATCAGAATTTTAAATGTTTGTATTCCAGAAAACTAACCAAATTCTGCATGATGCAGAGAATGTTGGTTTATCTCTCTCCTATGGGCTATCCCTCAATTCTGTGCTGTTCTGGAGCATATATTTTAGTTGCTTTGTGGAAAATAGAATGGTCTCTGTTGAGAGGATCAAACAATTCACAAATATTGCATCAGAGGCAGCATGGAAGATAAAGGATAGGGTTCTTCCTCCAAACTGGCCTGCCCATGGCAATGTTGATCTAAAGGACTTGCAGGTAAAATGTTTTACAATAGATCTTTATAAAGAAATCAGTTTATGTTTTCATTTTTTCTAGAGGTGCAATTCACACCCTATCCTAATAGCTCATTTAGGCTGAGGAAGTGAAAAGCAAATGAAATTGCCTGGTATGAGGACGAGCAAAGCACGATATGCGCACATCGATAGCACTTAGTTGTATATGTGAACTTGGAATCTTTGCTCATATATACACGTTTTATCTGTTCTACTTTTTCGTGAACAGGTAAGATATCGTCCAAACACTCCTCTGGTTCTCAAGGGCATTACTCTCAGCATTCAAGGGGGAGAGAAGATTGGTGTTGTTGGACGTACAGGGAGTGGAAAGTCAACTTTGATCCAAGTCTTCTTCAGGCTGGTGGAACCAACAGGAGGAAAAATAATTATTGATGGCATTGACATCTGTATGTTAGGACTCCATGATCTCAGGTCTCGTTTTGGCATAATTCCTCAAGAACCTGTCCTCTTTGAAGGAACAGTGAGAAGCAACGTGGATCCCGTTGGACAGCATACAGATGAGGATATATGGAGGGTAATCATGCGGTTCCCATTTCTTGATTCACTCCACTTAATTATTGGAGTTATTTTTTTTCAGAGTTTGCAAGCTGAAAAGTTTGATGTTTTTGTAGAGTCTCGAACGCTGTCAACTCAAAGATGCTGTGGCTTCAAAACCTGAAAAACTTGATTCTCCTGGTAAAATTTGACTGTCATGTGTTTCACAGTTTTCACTTTTCCAAACTTCTCAAGCTGAACATATTACCGGAACAAAAATTTATGGAACCTTTTGACTCCATAGTGATTGACAACGGAGACAACTGGAGCGTGGGGCAAAGGCAGCTTCTTTGTTTGGGGAGAGTTATGCTAAAGCACAGTCGCCTGTTGTTCATGGATGAAGCAACTGCTTCAGTTGATTCACAAACTGATGCTGCGATTCAAAAGATTATCAGAGAGGAATTTGCTGATTGTACGATTATCAGCATTGCTCACAGAATACCTACAGTCATGGACTGTGACAGGGTTTTAGTTGTCGATGCAGGTATGCTCTTCTTTCTACTATCATCGTCTTCATATTATACTTACCTCCAGGAAAGAGTCTTTGAAATCTCGCACAACAGTGGATTGGTCAGTTTATATCACACAAAAGGCATAGTTCATTTATAATAACAATTCTTGTACTCGCAAACTGAGAGTTCTGATTCTCCGAATACATGCTGCATTCAAGACAATAGGCTGGATATTCTGACTGGCTTTGTTTCTTGTTTGTAACAGGGCGGGCAAAAGAATTTGATAAACCATCACGGTTGCTTGAGAGGCCATCGCTGTTTGGGGCATTGGTTCAGGAGTATGCCACTCGCTCAGCTGGATTGTAAGCAAACAGTCTGCTTTGATCACTAGCGTCATCCTGTTGTTAATCTTGGTAAGAATCTCCGGAGGAGCATAACTTTGACCAAAAAGGAGAGAACACAATTTGCAATGTTGCGAGAAACTTTATGCTAATTATTCCAAAGAATTCGGTAGCCGAATTATGCAAAATGTCTTCCTTGGCTGTATTAGCATAACTACGTAAGCTTCTCTTTCATTTTGGTAGAGGATGACTTGATAGGGAACAATTGTTTAAAACGCTTTGGATGAGCAAGAAATTATTCTAGCCTTATGTCTTTCGATATCCCTTCTTGTATTATGTTTGGATGAATTTGCTGAACTGAACTAAGAATAACTTAAATATGAACAAAGAAATCCTGAGTTATCCATGAAGGAGCATGACCTGTTTTCATGGGGTGGCCATAGTATATACCAAAGGCATCTCCATGCATAACTCATAAAATGATTAACAAAAACAACTAAAAAGAGGACGGTGTTTTGTAGATGGGACGCGGTGCTGTCTTTTCCTAAACAAAAATAAATTGCAAATATGTTCTCTCTTTTTTTTTTTAAATTTTAGATTAACATAAGTGTCCTGATCAGTTTGCGCGTATTTCGACTAATCCCACAGCTCTAAAGTTAATAATCAACCATGCAAGTCTCTAGTGACCCTGAGGTTTGCGAGACTCGAACTGGTGACCTCTGGAGAGCAAACCCAAGATCTCACCAGTTGATCTACATTCTTCAAAATTAATATGTTCTCTTTTTAATCTTCGACATTGTACGCCTACAATGAATGGCCCCTAAAAGAAAAAATATTATAACTTCTTGATTGATTATATTCTACTTTAAAATTGATTATAATTTCTCAACTTGCCTAAAATAAACATGATTCCTTGTGTTTTGAAATAGTATATGCAAATCAAATAATTCATGTGCAAATCATTATCCATTTACTGTTATTCTTCAAGATACAAAACATTGTTCGTGTGACATTTATGTAATTTTCGTTGCTTTGAATGACCATATGGGTCTTTTAATTAGTTATGTGTTATTCCAATTCTTGAAATTCATTCTCGACTCCTTTTAGTCCATAATATCATTTCTTGAGAGAGAAGGGAGGGTGTGGTGATAAAGGGAAGGGGAAGAAACACGCCAGCCACTCCATTTTCAATGATGTAACAGTTGAAAATGGTGTCAAAATGATAGGCCACGGTGTTCTCAACGAGATTGTAGGCCAAATCCCAAATATTTGGGATAAGATGAAGAAGCCGTTGCATGAAAAAAGGAGCATGCAACGTGGAAACGTGAAGAAGCAATTACATGTTACATGCAACGTGGGAAAGGGTCATGGCAGTTGAGCATTATATAGCAGAAGTGGAATGAGTCCTCTACAACGGAGAGTTCATGTGTTATTTTCTTATGTTAAGATGTATTTTGAATTCCAGTTGTTGCTATTAGTTTTCCTATTATTTCGGTATTTTGTTGTGGTTTGGCTTATATAATTAAGCCAAGAACCTATTATAAGGAATAAGAAAGAAATATCTAAACAGTGGTACATTCTCACCAGAAGAGAGTTAATTTTCATTTATAAATCTATCTTGGGACATATCACTAGTATCAGAGCCAGGTTATGGGAACAAATAAAGAGCGCATTGAACAGCTAGAAGTTGGGCTTGGGGGAGTGCAGGATAGATTAGATGGTATGGAGTAAGGCATGGTCGACAAGCTTCATCACTTAGAAGAAACTAACAACCGCCTCACTAATGTAATGGTCGTTAACCAGGAGCCTTCCAACCATAGCAACCAACAACGTGAAGGTCATGAAGGGGGACGAATGGTGGTCTCTTCCAAGACAACAAGGCTTGAATTTCCTCGATTCTCAGGTGATGATCCAACGGTGTGGTTCAATTGTGTGAACCAATTTTTCGAGTTCCAAAATACTCCTGAAGCTCAGAAAGTTTCTTTGGCTTCATACCACTTAGAAGGAGAGGCAAACCAGTGGTGGCAGTGGCTTCCCAAGACATTCTAGGATGAAGGATGTGTTATATCGTGGGCAGATTTTGAGGACGAACTCTGGGCTCGCTTTGGACCTTCCAAATGCAAAGATTTTGATGAAGCCTTTTCAAGGATAAGATATCATGGTTCTCTGCGTGATTAACAGAAGGAATTCAAACGATTGGGCAACTGAGTAAGAGGCTGGACGCAAAGAGCACTGGTGGGAACATTTATGGGTGGTTTAAAAATGAACATCTCCGATGGTATATGAATGTTTAAGCCTAGGACTTTGAAAGAAGTCATCAGCTTAGCAGGCATGAAAGATGATCAACTCACAAGACAAAGAAGAGGTGTAAGACCTACAAATCTGATGCGAGCTCTATTAACTCTTGCCACTGCTAATCAAGCAGCACCACCAGTTCCTACCGTTCCTGTGCGACGACTTACCTAGGATGAAATGCAACGGAGGCGAGCTCAAAACTTATGTTTTAATTGCAATGATCGTTTTACTACAGGACACAAATGTTAGGGGCCACGGGTACTCATGTTAGAGGGTTACGATGGCAGCAATAGTTTATTAGTTGACAATGGCAATGAAGAACTGACAATTGAGGAGAACCAAGAAGAGATAGTTACACCAGAAATTACACTGCATGCACTAACAGGGTGGACTGTGTCCAAAACCATGAAGATATCTGCAGAAATTAGTTCTCATCATGTCATTGTATTAATCGACAGTAGGTCAACTCATAATTTTATTAGTGAGCAAATGGCTAATCTATTGAGGCTACCGGTAGTGCCAACAAACACCTTTTCAGTTCGGGTTGCCAATAAAGAGTCTTAGATGCCAAGGGCGGTTTGAGGAGGTACAAATAGACCTACAGGGCATTTTTTCCCTTAACTTTTTATTCTTTACCTCTCACAGGATTGGATGTAGTTATGGGAATTCAATGGCTTGAGCTACTGGGTTCTATGGTTTGTAACTGGAAATGATTAACCATGGAACTTGTGTGGGAAGGCCAAACCAAAAGGTTGTAGGCGTCGATAGGCAAGATATTCAAGCAGCATCCTTCAAAGAAATCTCTAAGGAAATTCGTCCTAGCAATGTGCTGTTTGCTTTATGCCATCAAGTCACTGATATGGAACCATCACAAAATATTCATCCCAGCATGCAAGCAATGTTGCAAAATTTCTCAAATCTCTTTGCAGAGCCTTCAAGTTTACCGACAACGAGGGAGATTGATTATGGTATCCCACTTAAGGAAGATACTGAGCCAGTGAATGTTAGACCCTATAGATACACACATTATCAGAAGAACGAGATTGAGAAGCAGGTCCAAGAGATGCTAAGAGTCGGTCTTGTTCGCCACAACACCAGTCCTTTTTCTTCACTTGTCCTGCTAGTAAAGAAAAAAGATGGGAACTGGTGCTTTTGCACAGATTATCGCGCGTTCAACGCGGTAACCATTAAAGATCGTTTTCCAATTCCCACAGTTGATGATATGTTGGATGAGCTTTACGGTGCTTCTTATTTTACTAAGCTAGACATGCGAGTCGGATACCATCAGGTGCAAGTAAATCCACATGATATCCATAAAACTACTTTCCGCACACATAATGGCCATTTTGAATACTTGGTAATGTCATTTAGTTTGTGTAATGCACCTTCTACCTTTCAGGATATTATGAACTCTATTTTCCGTCATCATCTGTGAAAATTCATATTAGTTTTCTTTGATGATATTTTGGTCTATAGCCCTGATTGGGACACACATTTAGTGCATGTTAAACAAACCTTTGAGATATTAAAGGATCACTAGTTCTATGTCAAAGCTAGCAAATGTGTATTTGGCAAACAGGAGTTGGAGTACCTGGGGCACATTGTAACTAGCCAAGGCGTGAAAATGGATGATAGTAAAATTGTAGCCATGGTCGCTTGGCCTTCACTCGCTAACATATCATAACTACGTGGTTTCTTAGTTTTGACGGGCTATTATAGAAAGTTTGTCTAAGGTTATGGCATTATAGCTCGCCCACTCACCACTCTTCTTAAAAATGGCAATTTAGATGGCATGAGGAAGTTGAAGCTGCCTTTCTAGCTCTTAAACAGGCCATGACAACCACTCCAACATTAGCCATGCCAAATTTCAACGAGTTCTTCACTATAGAAACTGATGCATCTGGGGAAGGTATTGGCGTAGTGATATCTCAACAAGGCAAACCCATTGCCTACATGAGTCGCGCCTTTGGAGTGACTAAACAATCTTGGTCGACATATGCTAGAGAAATGTTGGCAATCATAGAAGCTATAAGGTTGTGGAGGCCTTACCTCCTAGGTCATAAATTCTATATTCAGACGGATCAACGCAGCCTCAAATATTTCCTGGACCAACGTGTAACAACTCCAGAGCAATAAAAATAGGTCACTAAGCTTATGGGCTATGGCTACGAGATTATTTATAGACCGGGCAAAGAAAATTCTGTAGCAGATGCTCTCTCCCGTATGCAATGGAATCTTATGCTTCACAAGATTTTCACTTCGCAAGTTACCTTATAGGACGAAATCAAAAAGGCTATAGCAGCAGATCCATACATTCAATCAATGGGTCATGTGGCCACTGAAAAACTTGGCAGATCATATATATGGCATCAATGATTATTGCTATATAAAGGAAGGATCATTGTTCCAGACATTTCCTCTTTAAGAACTACGTTGTTATATGAAGTGCATGACACCAAGGTGAGGGGTCATTCAGGTATCCTTCGTACACTCAAAAAATTACGTATGCATAAATCAGTACATGATTATATCAGAGGGTGTGAGATATGTCAGAAGGTGAAAGTCAAAACATTATCTCCAACTGGGCTTCTTCAACCTCTGCCAATTCCGTGTCAAGTCTGGGATGACATTACTCTAGATTTTATTAATGGATTACTGCTTTCTCAAAGGAAGGACACCATCATGGTGGGTCAATCGGTGAAGTAAGTCTGCCTACTTTCTTACTCTGAGTCACCCTTTTACAGCAAAAATTATGGCAGAAAAATTCATGGACGGCATCATCAAGCTGCACGACATGCCCAAGTCCATTGTTAGTGATCGAGACCCCATCTTTATCAGCCATTTATAGTAGGAATTCTTCAAGATGTCGAGTACCAAGCTCCAACTTAGTTCTGTATATCATCCCCAATCGGAAGGCCAAATTGAAGTCGTCAACCGCTGTGTTGAGCAATACCGTCAATGTTTTGTTCATCAATGGCCAAGGAAGTGATGTTGTTATTTATTATGGGCTGAGTATTGGTATAATACCACATTTCACATTTCCACAGGGATGACTCCTTTCCAAGCATTGTATGGTCGTCTTCCACCTTCCATTCCAATCTATACTGTAGGCTTATCTCCAATACATGAAGTTGATCGATAGCTCCTGAGCTGCGATGATCTGCAACAACAATTAAAGACCAACTTAGCTAGCTCAAAGAATAAAATAAAACAGTTGGCAGACAAAAAACGGAGGGACATCTCTTTTAATATTGGCGAATGGGTTTTTTTAAAGTTGCATCTCTATCGTCAGCAAACTGTTTTCAAAAGAGTCTTCCAGTAATTAGCTAACCGATTTTATGGACTATACAAGATCATTGAAAAGATTGGATTTGTGGCATACAAATTACAGTTGCCAGAAGGAGCGCGCATTCATCCGGTGTTTCATGCATCAGTACTTCAAAAATTCTATGACAACAAGAAAATGAAGGAGTCATTTTCTTAGAGCCTTAAGCTATATTAGACTACCGCCAGATCAAGTAAGGCACCCAGCTTATCGAAGAGAGTTTAGTGCAATGGAAACACCTTTCAGCCAAGGAAGCAACGTGGGAACCAACACAGCAGATACGGACGTTGTTTCTAACTATGGACCTTGTGGACAAGGCTCCACTTGTTGGGGGAGGTATTGATAGGCCATGACATTCTCAATGAGATTGTAGGCCAAATCCTAAATATTTGGGATAAGATGAAGAAGTCGTTGCATGGAAAAAGAAGGAGCATGCAACGTGGAAACATGAAGAAGTGGTTGCATGTTACATGCAATGTGGAAACATGAAGAAGCAGTTGCATGTTACATGCAATGTGGAAACATGAAGAAGCAGTTGCATGTTACATGCAATGTGGGAAAGGGTCGTGGCAGTTGAGCATTATATGGCAGAAGTGGAATGAGT